>Ga0157363_1002367_pt1 | contig 16571 bp, 6 predicted proteins | sample AttsexASBM1_FD_111477 | JGI IMG/M metagenome (GOLD analysis project Ga0157363, IMG submission 111477) | Fungus gardens microbial communities from leaf cutter ant in Ribeirão Preto, State of São Paulo, Brazil - Atta sexdens ASBM1 | ecosystem: Host-associated > Fungi > Mycelium > Unclassified ... | reverse complement strand
ATACAAGCAGTTACAATTAACAATTAACGTTGTAAATTTGTAAAGTTGTGTAAAAGTCTGCAGTAACGGTGTAATTTTGAAAGCAAAATAAAATATTTCGTCGTATGTGAAGCATAATTTAATCATACCTAAAATAGAACATTTTTAAAAATCAAAATATTTCGAAGTTCTATCCTGAACTTTTATTTGCATTCACTCTTTATTGCACATTGATTATTTATTTCTTAAAATTTTACATGATACGGTAGTATATTAACACTTGACATTATATAATGTATTTTTCTCTCCACAATATTAAAATTAACTCTAAATAATATATATGTCTAAAAATTATCTTAACTAATGATAATTTTTATTTATTTCGAAAATGAATAAAAATCACGATTAAATGCAAATGAAGCATTGTAAAGATTAATTGATAAATATTAGTTCGAGTAGTTCTTGTTAACATCAGAACTCTGCAACATATAAATAAAAGTGTGCAAATTTTTGTTGATTAGTAAGGACTTCACTCAGTGATGAAATAACGCACAGGCAATTAAGATGCCTAAGGCGGCAAATTTGGGCAGAAGGGGGCAGAGGGGGGCAGCAAAGTTTTCAAAATATTCACATAGTTGATATAAACTTTTTAATTTAGTAATCTAACATTTTTGTACAAGTTATATGGGTATATTTTATCAGAAACGGTATTTCTGATAAATATACAGTTAAAAATATATTATATTTATATTACTTATTAAGGATTATTGAATGTTTTTACCAGCTAATGCGGGGATATACATTTTTTATCCATTTTTCCTTTTATCAAATTTATAAATTAATGAAGTCACCTGGGGGCGGCTGGGGGGACGTTGGTGCTTTAGGGGTGGCAAAATGCTTAATCTGTCACTGTAAGGAGTGGTTGAGTGAGAGTTGTAAGAATCCAAGCGTTTACTTTCAAAGAGTCCAAGTCGAAGAGTTGGCAAGCTGTCGCGTATCATACTGTTATCGATATTTTTCTGCCGCTCTCATTTCCTTTTTCTATTTTTTTATTAATTTCCTTCTTTGTTCATAAACACACGTTATTGCTGTTTGTTTCTATGCAATCCAATAATTTTCTTTGCACGTAATACTTCATAATGCTCACAAATCGTTAATAATTTTGTTTATTATTGTAATTATTGTTAGATATATAAAAGCTATTATTTAAAAAATTTGTTATATGAGTTTATAAAAAGATTATATATATATATATATTGTATATATATTGTATATATTATATATATGTATATATATATATATATATATATATATATATATATTTGGTGTACAACTTTGCTTCCTTAATATATATATATATATATATATTATATATATATGTGTGTATATAAATATATGTGCATACGCATATCAATATAGCAAAAATTTGAAATATTTTTGTACAAATTTTTTTTATTCTCCGTAATTTAATCTATATAATTTAACTTAATATTATTTATAATATAATATAAATTTATGTAAATATTTTAAACATGATTTTCTTGTAAAATATATTCAATATATTCACACAAAACGTAAAATACATTATAAAAGATATGTATAGAGAGTAACGAATTCTTTCCTCTTTCTAAAATTTATATTATATATCATAAATTATTATAAAATTTCTTTGGGCAAGAAAAATAAATAAATTTAATTATAAATAAATATAAATTAAAAATAAGTATAAATTAAGAATAGTTACGTATATTAATTAAATGTTATTTTGAATCGCGATAAGAATAAGTTATAGAAAATTTTCTAAAAATAGTCAGCTTGAAATGATTCTGTATGTTCCAGGCTGTAATTTGTTTAGTTAACTAACCTTAAAGATTATTTTTCGATTTAATCTTTGATTTATTACTATTGACTTATGCCTAGCAAATTAACCAATTAACAAGAATATTATATCAATGTTATAATTCCTATATAATGATGTAACTGTTTACATATACAATATTTCATGTCAATAGATCACCACTTTATCGTTGAACACTACATTGGTTGTTCTTAAATTTATTTAAATTTGATTTAATCGGTTTATCAAGAAGTACAAAAATATGAAAAATGACTTTATTGTCCAAAAACTCAGGCAGTAAAGATTTCAAAACATTTGGAAATATAAAAAGGATATTATACATTGAAAAAGAAGCAAGAAAAAAAAACATCAAGAAGAATAAAAGATCCAGGTCAGGGGTGGTGGCCGCTGCGAGCAACGGCAGTAAGGGGTAGCGAAGTGAGACGAAACGAAACGATATATGACGGTGGTCGCGTGCTGGTCGCGTGCCGAAGGCGGAGCCAAGCTCCATCGCTCCGTGTGCCACCCCCAACTCTACAACCTACGATCCTTTGCCCCGCCACTGTATTCTCTGTGCTCCCTCGTCGGTTATTGATTCCCCCGGGTAGCTATCCTCATGGGATAAAGTGAAACGAGTAGGACGCGGTGGCTAAAGATGAAGCGTACTCCGGAAAAGATACGGAAACAACGGTATAAGACATTTTGAAATTGCAACAACTAGTCACGGTGATTATTTTTTGAGTATCTTTTCTTCTTCTGTTTTTGTCCTTCCTTTTATGTTTTCTTTCTTTGTAATACAAACATTTTTTGCGTTATAATAAAGAAAAACGAAACTAAATTTCAATTTTGTATAATTTTGCAATTTTTAAGTATATTATAATTTTTTGTAGTTTTATTAGCTGTCAATTTCTATTTATACTACTCTCATCTATCCTTTGATAGAAATTTACTCGTTTTTAGGTGTCTTATATTGTATTAAAGAAGAAGTTTCTACATTTGCAAACGTGACTAATGATTTTATAATATTGAATGCGAAATTTGTAAGAATCAAAGTTAATTACTGAAGGAAGCAATTCCATAAATTATTTATGTTATCATATTGTTGTGCATTTTTTAAATAGCCTAGGTTTTTCCCATCACTTTTGGACATCAATAATGTTACAATTATAAATATAAAGAAATTTTTAAGAAAAAAACGGCACATATTAAATTTTTTTAAGTTAATAGAATATTGATATTGATTCACAATAAGTAAGAATTTAATGCCTATAACGGTCAAAGCTCTTAGATGTTTTAAATAATTTCTATGTGAATTTATATTAAATATGCAGTCATTTGAACTGCGTGCCGAATTGATTTTTCGGATTTTTAAATTACTTTAATATATACAATACATTAAATTATATAAATGTATATAATATACATTAAATTAAATTAATAAGTAATTTAATAATTTGATGCTCAATCTGGCATCCTATTAGAAAGATGTTAACGTACTGAAAAGCTGTAAATAAATTTATTGCCAAAAATATTACCTCGGCCGAGAGTAGAACACGGAGAGTAGAACACTCTTGTATTCTGTACGAGCATCCTAAGTTTTTTAGACTACCGAAGTCTTATATTTAGCAATTCACATAGAAATTATTTAAACTATTATTTAAAACATCCAACTTCGACCATTATAAGCATTAACCGTTATAGGCATTAAATTCTTACTTGTTGTGTACATATACAATATTTTTAATTCAACAATATTTAAGCATTACTTATTCAATAAAATCTTCTAATGAAAAAGAACGTTTTACATAAGTATCCACTATAAATATTTTTAAAATAGAATTTTCAAGAAATCTTTTAATTCTTTCGTTACTCTTCTTTCGTTACTTAGTCGACTTTTGAATAAATAAAGATATATTCCGAGAAAGAAATAAAGAGAAAATGGAAAAGATGCTTCTTTGAAAAAAATGAAGAAATAACGGTAAAGAATACTTTCAAGAATCGTGTGTTGATGGGTAAAGAGAGAATAAAGTTGAAATAGGGTAAGCATTATAAGAGGAAAAATTTGAACCACGATTTCCTAATTTAAAAGTACAATGAAAGAAAAGAAGGGCTCGAGGGAATAGGCGCTGTTCAAAGTGCACTAATTGTAATTAAAAAAAAAAAATCTCTTAATATTTATAGATTGAAAATTTATTAAAGAGACGGAAGAACAATGATAATTGTTAAAATGAATAAATAACTCGTTTCAGTTAGTCTTCTAACCATCTTGAGATAATAGTAGACGCAAAAAAAAATTTACATATTTTGTGTTCCTACGCACACGAAAAATAATCGAAAGTTGCGAATTTATTTTTTGCAGTCTCCAGGGAAGTCAAACTAACCCTATCGAGAATATATTTTCCCATGTCAGTTACAGGCTGGATGGAACTCACGATGTCAGTGCCTTTAATTACGAAATTGAATAAGTATTTTTATATAGGAAAATGGATGTGCAAAAACTTACGTAACGGAAAAGCATAGTGTAAACTACTGATCCAATGTCTTGATAGCAAGGATGTCGACAATTAAAGATTTTTTGATCAAATTATAAAATACAAAAATTTACGGAATAATGTCGACCATACATCAAATAATAAAATTTGAATTAAATAATTTAGTGAAGGTTCGCCGACCATTTAAAAATCAAGTTTGATGTCAAAAATAAAAACTAACTTATAGTTAAAATAATTAAAATATACTTGATTTAGTAGTTCTATGTCTGTTTTCAAATTAATGTTATTGTTTTGTTGTTTTATTGTTATATATTTATTATCTCTGATATCAGTCTCTTATTGTAATTTTGCTCATTGTCTAATATTTTAATGTCTTCCTAACAGAAATCATGACTATGATAACAAGTGATCTGTAATTAATAATAAAATGAGTTGTTATTATTAATATGAGACTTGTGAGAAATTCTCGTTTTCAATTATCTTCTGATTTGTCCGACAGATCGCATCAGTCCTTACAAGAGATTTTATAGACAACATTCTTTTTACAATTCGCAGGTAGTGGATCTTTTTTTTGTGCTCTGATAATGTTACCTAACTTATTCATATTGTAAAAAGATATAACGGAAATCGTGTCTTTGATGATATTTTTAAATTGTTCGGACAATAGACCTTTATAAGGAATTACAAACCATATTAATTGATTGTTAATATTATTATTGTTATTGTCATTAAGATTAATGTCTTCATGTAAAAAGATCTTTTTATTAGCCAAGGTTTTTAGTCATTGTCGAAAAATAAATAAAATAAAAATAATATCTTTATATAGAAACATTAACATATCTTAACAACAATAATATTAACAACGATCAATTAAAAATATAGTTTACAATCCCTTATGTAGGTCAATTGCTCGAAAATTTAAAAATTGTCATCAGAGATACGATTTTTGTTATTTATATCCTTTTGCAGCATGAATAAGTTGGGTAACATTAGCACAAAAAGATTCACCTGTGAATTGTAGAAAGAATGTAATCTATAAAATTTCTTGTAAGGACTGTGATGTGACCTGTCGAGAGACAATTGAAAATCGAGAGGCCTCTAAACATAGGTCTCATATCAATAAAAACAAAACAATGCATTCTGTAATTACAGATCATAGATTGCATCATATGATTTTGGTTGGAAAGATATTAAAATATTAGAAAATGAGCAAAATTACAATAAGAGGCTGATATCAGAGATAATCAATATAAAACAACAAAATAGTAGCATTAATTTAAAAACAGACATAGATCTGTTAAACCAAGTATATTTTAAATATTTTAACTCTTAATTTGTTTTCGTTTTTGATATCAAACTTAATTTTTAAATGATTAGCGAACCTAAATAAAATAATTCTGAATAAAATAACGACCTAAATAAAATGATGATGAATTTAAATGATTACTAAATTGTTCATTTTAATATTTAACGATGTATGGTCGACACATTATTCTGTACTAAATATTTTATATTTTATAATTTGACTAAAAAAATCTTTAATTGTTGACGCTTTTGCTATGAAGACATTGGAAGTAGTTTACATTATGTTGCTTGCAGTTTCTGTACGAGTAAATTCTTTGCACATCCATTTTCTCAAAAATACTTGATTTAATACTTAATTAAAGGCATTAATATCGTGAATTCCATCTAGCCTTGTAACTGGCATGGGAGAAATATATTCTCGACAGACTCGAGGTTTAGTCTGGCTTCCCTGGAGCAAAAAATAAATTCATATGTTCATTTTTCGTGTGCATAGGAACACAAAGTAAATGTAAATTTTTTTGTCTACTATTATCTTAAGATGATTAGAAGATTAACTTAAACGTACGAGTTATTCATTCGTTTTTAACAATTATTATTCTTCCATCTCTTTAATAAATTTTCAATCTGAAAAAATTGAGAGATTTTTTTAAAATTATAATTAGCGTACTTTGAACAATGCCAATCCTCTCCAGCCCTTCTATTTTTTTTAATTATAAGAGGAAGTCTTTGACGTAGCGAAGATTGTAGCAGGCGGTCAGGAAGAACTACAATAAGCAAAAAGTTGGTGAAAGCCGAAAAATGTGAGAAATCAGTAAGCTGTAAAAGGATGGAAATGTAAGGATATATATCTATAGATAAAAGGAATGAAACAGGGAGGAGAGAGAGAGAGAGAGAGAGAGAGAGAGAGAGAGAGAGAGAAGGCGTTCATTTATTAAAGCGCCCTGAAATAATATTTCATCAGGTGCGCGAAAGTGTGTTTGATTACAATCCTTATCCCTTCTTTACATAATTAAGTTGTCAAAAAATTACGTAATAAAATAACAGAACTATCAACAAAAAAATTAATTTAAGTAATAACTTTGAAACGATTAATAATAAAATGATAGTTAATATAAGAAAAAGAAGCACTATATATATTAGATGTGGGAAAAAGTTCGTGGCACTTAATAAAGTAAGAATTACATTTACTAAATGGAAATCAAATATCCAACAGATTTTTTTATTTCTCTAACTTTGTTATCATATATTATTAATTAAAAAAAAATGAACGGCTGAGATTTGTAGGCTAACCATGGGACTATATATAATTAATTTAATAATGATTCTGATAGTACCTACTCTCAAATTTCTTAGAATGAAATTTCACTCCAAAAGAGAAAGTAGTTAATTTTGAAAAAGAGTGAAACATGTTGTTTCATTTCTTGAAAAAGAATGGCAATATTTAATTCGTTTAAAAAAATTTATCTCAGTGATAAATGTTATTGTATAAGTTTAGTTCCCTCACATCCAATTTCGATCAAACTCATTTGACGTGTTTTTTTATGAAACGAACGAGCAAAAGAAACCAAATCGAAATATTAATCGTTAAAGTTCGTTAACTTAGGAAACCATTCGCTACGCCCTGGTAAAAATTGTTGATAAACAACAATTCTATATTTTAAATATGAAATTTGATTCGTAAATTCATTAATTTGAATTAGATTTTATAGAAATCTCGTTCAATTCTTATAAAATCCGATAAAATACAGTAAGATTCATATCCAGTCAATCATGATGCTCGCGAAGTCATCAATATTATAAAACGGTGTAAACTAATAGAAAATACAAAACAATACAAATAGATATCAGAGCAGAAATCCAATCATTCTCAATCTTCTTTAGCAACTTTTTTTATCAGTGCGATCTCACTCTATTCCATAAATAGCTGTATCTTCTTTGAGATTTCACTCAAAAGAATTTAGAGAGAATTTTTTTTTATTTTAAATGTATTTACAATACTTTTTGTAGTTTTAATGAATTTCAATAATAAAAATATGCAATAATAGTTAAATTACATATATAAAACATTTTTCGTGCATGAATATGTATAAATATAATAGGTATAAACATGTAAGGTAATTCGAAGGAAGAGAAAATTTGTCACTTTATTTATAGTTTTTTTATAGAACGCGCGTTGGCCATACTGGCTGTGTAAAAGCGTGTGGTAAATAGTTCCGCAATTATCGGCAGAGATGAACATGTTCATGTCAAAGTCAATTGATAAAAATTATATGAAATACGAAAAGGCAGATCATAAAACATGTTCTTTGAAATATTTGGTATGTTAACAACTAAGGTGTATTTCAATGCTTATTATAAAATCAGGCAAATGATATACGGTTTTAATGTGCCATGTGAATGATATAGATTATAATTTGTAATATTCTTATATGTGTAAAATATTCTTACATGCGTAGTCGCAATTGAATATTCTTCTTATATTTGGGGATAAGATGACAGTAAATACAAAACACAATTTTTCCTGCTTGAAATCATCATTAAAACGATTTTATGAATTAAAATTTTGGATGCTTTATATAATTCGAAATATTTTAAGTAATGCGAAATATTTTAAGTAATTAAACAAATAAAAGTATGTCCAACTTACTTCCTAAATTATTCTCTTTCATATTTCGTTAATTTATATTTTATCATACCTTTATGTATTCTTATTAAACCCTTGATTGTAGATTATAAATAAGTAAAATATGCAAGTTTATATTGCAGCACATTATTTAATTATTTGTGACATCTTTTACATTACAAGAGGTGGCATCTTATCCATATATGTAAATAAGAGGAAAATGTCACTTTTGCAAGGTATGATATATCAGTTTTTTTCCAATAATATAATACATTATATATTAAATATTAAATATTAAATTTGTAAATTTGTAAATGTGTAAATAAAGAAACATTTGAAAGAAGGACTCTTTATATAAAAATAAATAACAACAAATAAAGGGCAAAATAAGAGTCAACAATCAAATAAAAGGATGTCTAGTTCCAAAATAAAACATATATTAGGTATGGGAAAAAGTTCGTGGCGTCTTTCCCATTAGATGGCATTAAAAAAACGCCACGAACTTTTTCCCACACCTAATATTTGATTAAAAAAAATTTTAACATCAAGTTCCATAGATATAAAAACTTAGAAATAATAATAATATTATAAGTTTTGGCTAGGATCGAGCCATCTTCAGACATTAACTTATCGCAATGGTCGATACACAAATGAGTTAGTAAAATTACCCCCATATTTCTTACAATGCAAGCCTAAGCGAATCTTTATGTAGAAATCGACATTGTTTGCACACGATTGGACGAATATGTTCAATGTTTCTCGGAGCAAGACCTTTTTGATCTTATTTCGAGAAACATTGAATATATTCGACTGTCTAATCGTGTCTATGGAACTTGATGTTAAAATTTTCTAATCAAGCATATGTTTTATTTTGGAACTAGATGTTCTTTTATTTGATTGTTGACTCTTATTTTGTCCTTTGTTTATTGTTATTTACTTAAATAAAGAAAGATCTCTAGAATATAAATAATATTTTCTTGTAACTTAATTCAATGTCATTAAGAAGTTATTCAAGAATAAACGCTTAAGTGTGGCGTCTTCCCCCCAATCATATAATATTATTATAATATCATAAATTATATATATTTATACAAATATTCATAAACATATATAATTGTGAAATATGAAATATGTTCATATATATTCATCATCTTTTTTTCTTTTGTAAAATTACTTTTAAGTGTAATAGAAGTAGTAATGTAAGATAATATAAAAACATTAAAAATAATTAAAAGGACAATTTGGAACATGTAGGCACATTCTAAATGCATAAACTTATCGTATGATGTTTGATATAACTATAATTCGAATAACGAATTAGATAAATTGTTATTCATCTAATAACAAAGACAATATAAAAAAGTATAGGACATATGAAAGTCAACATAATTAATTATAAATGCAAAAATTGTAATATGATATAAAATGTATCAAAAAATTCTGTAAATAATACATTGTAAAATTGTACAATTGTATTTATGTAATGTGTTTTACAATGCATTATTTATAGAATTTTTATATACATTTTATTATATTACAGTTTTTGCATTTATAATTAATTACGTTGACTCTTATATGCCCTATACTTTTTTGTATTATCTTTTAAAAAATTAAGAGTCCTGTACTATTTGTTATTTAATCTAATAATAAAACATAAAATTATATATTCCTTATTTTATAATAAATATGTTTATATTAAAATACATTTTTATAAAAGTTATGTCAATGTAATTTTGTTAATGTAATCAAAGATGTACCTCAAAATATACATTAATCTTAATTTTAATAATGTTAATCAAATTACTCCATATCATTACTCCTAGTCATCTTACCCCGGTCTCGGGACTAGTTGAATCAGATGGAATACATTAGAAAAATGCATTTTTTTTTTATTTTTTTTATATTATATAGTTATAAATTTTATATAGTTATCAATTTCCCCTTATTAAAATATTAGTAGATAATCAAATGTATGTAGTAACTGGTGTAAGAATTAATTTTTATATATAATATATATAATGCAGTATAGGAAAGCACTTTCCGATGATCTTGACCGTAATATGGTCAAGGCCCCGAGGTCATGACCCCGAGTGACATTCAAAAGGTTTTAGCCAAAAATTGTCTTTTGTTAAAAAGTTATTAACAATCAAAATTGCTAATTATTGTATAAAGAGCGCACAACTTTTGCATGCAAAGCGACTCTCACTCCCCCTTCTCACTGCTTAAGAGGCGCACGACTTCCATAATTGTATTGTTGCACAATGTTGGAGCTCACGTGTAACAGTACAATCATGGAAGTCGTGCGCTCCTTAAGCGGGGAGGAGGGGGATGAGATTTGCTTTATGTTGAAAGTCAAAATCTATATAAGGGGCACCGAGTCGCTCAATTGCTCGTCGCTGCGATTGACTTGTGATCTATAGATCCGAGTTCGATTCCATCTGTCTCATATATACGATTTTTCGCGTTCGCCGTTCGGATTCGGCATTAAATGTAGATCTCCTCGAGAGTTAATAAACTTTAAATAATAAGAATGCAAACTATTACCAAATGCATAAGCGAACCTCTACTCCGCAAAGAAGCTGTAAAGCTAAATTAATGTGCATGGTACTGTGACCCCTCAAAAATGGAGTCGGAAAACCGGGGAATATATTAAAAAATACTTGTGCAGAATATTTAATATTGTGTGGTATAGCAGAAACACGTTATTTAAAAAATTGTTTTTTTATAACTTTTTAACGCGCAGACGACCGCGGACTAAAACCTTTTGAAAGTCACTCAGAGTCATAATCTTGATTACATATGTCAAGGTCAGGTTATCGAAGAGTGCTTCCTTATACTGCATAATTACCTCATTTTTCACTAAGTCTCTTAATTTTGTTTGTAAAAATTCGAAACTGAAAATGAGTCCATTAGTCCGATCTTCTCTACAACCAAATTAACTGGACACGTTTAGCATTGTATTAAATCTTCCTCAGTCTATATACAAAAAATAAGAAAGAGAAATCATAATAAGGTCCTTAATAATTAAACATTGGACAAACTTAATATGTTTATTAAAGTGCAAAAAGAAAGAGCGACTGAAATTACTACTGACGTACTACTAAAATCAAATCTAAAAGCATTATATTATAACATACAAAATTAATTATAATGAATGCAGCTTATCTTATGTAGGTCAAATGAAAAGATAGTTAAGAATAAGAATCAAAGAGTATATTAATAAAATTAATTCGTTCAAACATTCCGTTATTTCTGAACACAATAAAAATCGCAATTACTCATTCGATTGGGATAACATAAAAGTATTAAATCGAATTCTAAATCGAATTGTAAGTAATAAAGATTAATTTCCGAATTGCTTTACATTAAAATACAAACACATGTCATAAATTTATAAAAAGACACAGAACAAATTGTATATTTACTTATTAAAATCGGTGTTAAAGTAAAAATTTCAAAATGGAAATTTCAATCTTGACCTTTACAATAAAAACGTGTTGTATTGTTAATGTTATTCTGTTAATGTTATTCTGTTTCGCACAGATTGTCGTCTCATTTGTCGGAGTGTTAGTTGTTACATGAAGTCTTCAATACTTATTCAATACTTATTAATAGCATAAATTCATTACTTATTCACGATCTTTATTTGTAAATCTGTAATTCATTTAATTTAATTATAATTTACATGCATTGTTTGACACAGATTTAATTTTTTTACTTAGATTTTTGCAATTTCAATTTTTTGAAGATGACTTTAATAATAGAATTCTAACTTCGTTTTTTGTTCTTTTTTGCCATCTAACGACAAAAAGTCAAATTCATTGACAATAACATGACATTACAAATAAAATTATATAAAATTATCTTTGATAATTGGCGTGCTACTTGCAATCAAGACTGTCCATCACATGCTGGACGGACTCGACTCGGTTATGGAGGAGTGCTCACCTTGCTTGGTCCTTGTTGCAGGAGATTTTAATACCCACTCTACGCAGGGCCCGCACGAATAATAAGGGCCAGTTGAAAAGACAGGCTTGGCTTTTGCCTGCTAAACAGGCATACCTTTATCGGCAGTTGCGGGGAACCCATTTTTGTTTTGATTTGGATTTCCTTTGACATTGTCGGCAGGATGTCCGACTAAATGGTGGACCGATTCCTGGCTAGCTGGACAGATTCCGAGCTATCCGACTACGCTTATCACAATGCGAGTGATGGCGGTTATCGACTCGGAAACCGAGCTACGTTGGCAGGACAAGGATGTAGCTTCTCCGAAAACTTAACACGAACATCCTCCAGACGACACTTTTGGCTCTTTTGGCACTTTTAACTGGACAAAGAAAAACTAGACGAAATTGAGGATATAGAGAGGGAGGTAAAGCAGGGAAGCATGGTCAGCGTATGTAACGCATTCATGCCTCGGAATCACCCCGGGTCTCGTAGGTCGGAGATCGCTTACCTTAGAAGGTTGGCCGTGCGGGCTCGGCACCACTTTGCGCGGGCCAAACGGAAGCGTGAGGAAGAGTCTGTTCTGGTGATGGCACAAGAGTCCCTTCAAGCGGCACAAAGGACTCTGCGCATTGCCAGGGAGGCCAAGGCCTAGAGGAATTTGGTTCTCGAAGCCGGACGAAAACTGTAAGGCCGCTTTTAAAATTGTATTACATAATACACGATCATGTCATACATAAAACGCGGATGCTTCCGCTAATGGAGTATCTCAAACAATTTTTTTTTACAATGGAAGCACTCTTCTTCGCGAAGAAGGATGCTACGTATATGAGTCCGATAGCTGGAGCGAAGAACTGAGGGTTTCCGAGATTGAGATGGCGCACGTGTTCCGGAGATTCAAGGGCAGACCCTTTGGGCTAGATAGAATATATTGGCGTCGTCTTGGCCGCGGACGAGATGAGTAACCGCCTGAGGCAGTTGTTGGCCCGCTGCCTCAGCCACAGGAAGTTCTCCACAAAAAGGGCAAACTTGTTCTCCTCCGCAAGGAGACATATTGATTTATAAAAGGATTCTCCGCAGACTCTTTTACATATAGATCAATATGCCTAGAAGACGCAGGCAAAATACTCGAGCGAGTGATTACTCATCGCGTCGTTTAGCATCTGTGTCAAGAGAGCTTCGATCTTTAATCAAGATTCTGCGAGGGGCGCTGCATGTCGATACCATTCAGTAAATAAGGCCCTTGCGAAATCCATAATGCCGGAGGGGAGGGTGGTTGTGACGGTGTCACTTAACGCTTTTAATTAGAGTCCGACTGAACTTTTACCAAAATTAACAGGTACAGGCTGAAATACCTAAACCTCACTTTGGACAGTCAGTAGGAGTTCAGGGAGCTCAATTAAGTCATTCCAAAATGGCAAGATAGGCCGACGCTTTTGCCGACCTATTGCCCAACTTTTGCGGTCCGAGCGTTGCGTGCATATATCCATCATTCTAACATTTCTATACAGAGCACCAATATGGGAGGCGCGTTCTGTAGTCCCCGACTACAGAAAATGCTGTTTGGGTGCACAGGCGCCTCGTTCTACATATATATAAAGGATACAGGACGGCATCTCACGCTACTGCCATAGTCTTGACAGGGATCTCCCCCGCGGATCTGTTGGCATTTAGACTCACCGAGAAGTATCGGTGGGTCCGAGCGGCCCGTATGCAGAAGAACACTCCACCTTGCGGGTTGTGAATGCAATGAGGAAGACAGCGCGACTGCGGATCTTCGAAACCTGAAGCAAACGTCTAGCAGATTTGTAGTACGCCGAAAATCGAATCATACTGGCTATTTGCCTCTGCTTGCTCCAGTGGGCAGACGGGGTGGGGGGGACAGAATAACACAGGTACTCACCGGACATGACTGTTTTGGGGAATACTTGTGTCGTATAGGTAAAGAGGCGACTGCACAATGCTTTGCGCCACCAACTAGGATTCCACCCTTGAAATGTATCGTGCATGGAACGAGCACGGGATCCTGGTCGAGATGATGGTAGAGGACCTTTCGCTCCCAGCTTTCGTCTGAGCAATGCTGGACAGCAAAGGATTCTGAATCGTCATCTTCTTTTGTAAGAACGTTATGTTCCGGAAGGACGAGGCGGAGAGAGAGAGAAGAGGGGAAGGGGACAAAGAGAGAGTGGAAGCGAGTGAAGCCCGAACATGGAAGAAAAGTGAAGCATCCCGAAAGGAAGCGCGGCAGATCCCGAATAACTCGGGTTCCTATGTCTGACGCGTGTGACGCCTTTCCTTCGATACGTTTCGGCGGCGGTGACAGCGGCCGCAGATCTGAGAAGAAGAAATCAGATCCTCCCTCATTTGACTCGCAGTTACGAGTGGGAAGACAAGGGAAGTGTCCCTTTTTGGATTCGGAAGTGACTCACATCTCCCCTATAGCGGAAAAAATCTGGCGAGTGACAGTTCTGTCATTCGCCTGACGAGGGAGCGCAAGGAACTCGGCCTCCCCCTCTCACAACACAAAGCAGGAGCGAGACACGAGAGTGGATGTCTCCTTTTCGCCTATTTAGGAATACTTGGTCCATCAACGCTTCAACGATTCTCTTGTTGCCGGGGTATAGGATTGATCCCAGTCGACAGGCATGTGGGCATCCTGGAAAAAAGCTACACGCATGCCCAGGACGCCCCTGAAGCAGGCCAAGAACAGGCGGATGAGTTTTAGTGAGCAAGTTCCACATAACCCTTCGACCCTTCCCGAGAGTGATGATATGCGTTAAGCGTTTCCCCTCCATTACAAAGAAAATCGAAAGGTTTCCGATTAATTTATAGATAAAAAATTAGTTGAATTCTTAATATATGTTGTAATAAACTAGTTTATTTTTAAAGACCAATGAACGTTGCTCGTGTTCTTTGATTTTTCTAATTACTAATTTTTGCTTAGCAAACTCGAATTAGAAATTTTACATATTCAATGATAACTACACGAGATGTGTACAAAAAGTTCGTGCACTCGGTTCAAAAATCCAAATTAAATTATTCTATAATGAGAATGTGGTCACTCTTGATTCTCCCCTTGACAGAATACATTTAGTCCAACGTTTCTCCCATTTCTGAAAGAAGTGCTGTCTTCCTTTGTCAGTTCCTTTAGAAGCTTCGTCGTTTCTCGATTTTTTATGATACAACAGCCACAAAATGTTCACCCCGCATGATATTTTTTACTTTAGGGAACAGATAGAAGTCACAGGGTACTAGATCAGGTGAATAGCGAGAGTGAGTTATGGTAGTGATATTTTTGGCCAAAAACTCGCGCATAACACCGAATGCGGAATACGAAGATGCATTGTCCTGATGCAGAATCCATGCATTCACCGCCCACAATTCGAGTCGTGTATGTCGCACATGTTCACGCAGGCATTTTAAGACTTCAACATAGAATTTTGCATTAACAGATTTATCTTCTGGAACATATTCATGATGAACAACTCTACGAATATTGAAAAAAACTATGAGCATCTTGATTTTTGAACGACTTTTGAGCGCTTTTTGGTGCGAGGCGAACCACGGCTTCCATTCTTCACTCTGTGTTTTTGTTTCAGGATTATACTCGTAAATCAGGATTCGTCTCCAGTTATCACCCTTTTGAGAAAATTTGAATCTTGGGCATTTTTGATTCAGTCATTGCAACAGTCAACACGTCTTTATTTTTGCTTGTCAGTCAAAACTTTCGGACCAATTTTTGCACACAGCTTCCGCATGTTTAAATCTTCTTTTAAAATTATCTGAACACTACCGTTACTTATTCCAAGTTTATCTGCAATCATTCTGGTAATTCGGCGATCTGCCTTCATCAAATCGTAACACATTGAATATTCTCATCGATGTGATGTTGAAGAGCGCTCCGCTTATGCGTCGTTATCGACGCTTTCCTCCTTGAATCAGTCCATCCATTTATACACAATTCTATGCTTCATGGTAGAACACCATATACCATACACCATTTCTAACATTTCTAGCCTTTTCTGATTTTCAAGAGTTTTTACCAAGTTTTATGAGAAATTTGATGTTGGTTCTTTGCTCGGTTAAAACGTCTCGTTCCGCCAACATAACCAAAAGTATATTAATAAAAACAGACACAAAAAGTAGAGATCTCACTCGACCTAACTTTTACTAAGGACACGTGACGCTTCCTCCGAAATGTTGCACCACTGTACAAGCTTACTGAATACACTGAGGTGTATCGGAATCGTTTGATTCCGCCTCGGCGAACTTTATATTTTCCGCCGGGCGAATCTCTAACACGGATTCATGGTATCGCGCCAGCCCTCTGGGCGCTATCCGCGAGCGCTCACGAGAAAGATGCTGCAAGGCGAGAAAGTTAGCGCGTGCT
>Ga0157363_1002365_pt1 | contig 16576 bp, 10 predicted proteins | sample AttsexASBM1_FD_111477 | JGI IMG/M metagenome (GOLD analysis project Ga0157363, IMG submission 111477) | Fungus gardens microbial communities from leaf cutter ant in Ribeirão Preto, State of São Paulo, Brazil - Atta sexdens ASBM1 | ecosystem: Host-associated > Fungi > Mycelium > Unclassified ... | reverse complement strand
CATATTATGGTCGTTATGATCATAATGGAGTGTTCTATAATTCATATGTCGAAACAATTATATATTTATTTATTTATTATGTCCAAAAAATGACTATAATTAAAATGACTATTATAGTTAAATTATGGTTATTCCAACTATTTTTTTCTCTCAATGTGGGAAGCGAGAGAGAGAGAGAGAGAGAGAGAGAGAGAGAGAGAGAGAGAGATTTAGAATTGCCGTGACAATTTTCTCTCTTTCTAAAAAAATTATTTTACGAACTGCTGTGCAGCAGCTGACAACGCGCTCGCTGCAAAATAATCCCGAACGACAAGAGATCGATTTCCCCCGCGAGTATTCTTACTCGCTCCTATTCTTGGAGACGTCTCGGGAGATTATTTTTTTTCTATCCAACAATCGCGCGAATGGTACATCTCGACGGTGCACTGATGATCGCGTTTTTCTCACGTAAACTACGCTCCAATTTGCATGCAAAGGTGGCGGTTGTTTACTTTATTATCACGGTTGCGAAATTTAATTGTAAATTTGCTAGAATTTTATGCGGCGGCCTGGTGGCGCAGAGGGAAAAAGTTTTTAATCTTACAACCTGAGTTTAACAGAGATATTTATGCATGTTGCACCCCTTCCCCTCCAGGAAAAGTTACGCCGGCATAAACAACGCTCATAAAGGTGGAACGCAGCTTTTACCTGGATTTTAATCTTCAATGTGCATCGTGCTTAGAATATAATTTACCGCAAATAATGTTTTTCCTCACTCAATAATTTATGTTGCCGCGATACTTTTCGAGATATAACTCTGCAGGAGTTTACCGCGTTCGACGATTAAATGTAACTAAGATTCAACCAGAAAGTAACAAATCACGCGCTTTAATTATCGCAATGTACAATATGTATTACAGTATTATAATTTCCATATTGTGGTGGCTAATTAATAATTAATGATATAACACGTGGAATGCGATATAGTACATATAATAACGATAATTGGGCCCCATTCGCAGTTGCATATATTGTATGTATGGTTTGTATAAGCCTTTTAGTGTGTACTTTTCGCAACCGTATGCGCGAATACTGTTAATTTACATTAATTCAAAGGGTTGCCAAGGTTCTACACCTTAAATCTCCCTTTTTTTCGGAAACAAAAAAAATTCAATTTAATCCAATTCAATTCACGGGCCGCGTTTCCACTCCAACTCCATCCTCATGCAAATCTTTTCCAAAACGCCCTCTCACGTTCCCAGCGTTCGAATGACTGTTGCATAGCAACATGTACCTTTTGCACTGACCCGAATTCAAATCTCCGAGAAATAGAACGTACCTAAAGTAGATGGCGATATTTCATAGACATATTCGCGAGTGAAACTGAACGGAAATTGCGCTTAGGTATTGTCATTGGAATGCTTGCGTGATTTATAATGGAAAGATAATAGGTCTCCCTACTTAATCTTCCGGAACTGACGTCAAAATCTGTAACATAGTCACTAATGCTGAGACATTTAATTTATGGTAATTAAAAGGCACTAATTAATTTTGAGAACCGAAATGACATAATACAAAAACAAAAATGAATATTAAGTGAATATTTTAATAAAAATAATTCAAATTTTTGCAGGTGTAATATAAAGAAAATTGATCAAATTGTTTTAGTATTTGAATTTTTTTATACAAGCAACATTATTGCTGATTTATTGAGATATTATTTTTTTATTATTTTGCATGCAAAATATATTTCTTGTATCTTTCCGCATTTTAATAAAGCTATTATTACTATTATTAACAGAGATTTATAATTAAATAGATCCAAACTTATCAGTTCCGAAGGGTTAAATAGAATTTTCATTTTATTTCCATTAAATATTATCACTTATCGAAGAGATTTATGTACTATCGTAGAGATTTGAATTATGTATCCAGTACGTACAATCCAGAATTATCGCGACAAATTAAAAGTCAGAGACGCGATCTAAAGATAATGGTAACCATGGAGCTTGCCTACTTACCTTTTTAGGTCGAGGCAGATCGATAGACGCTTCCTCCTTTGGTTGCAAATATCGCGATGCTTTCGACGTGGTGGATGAAATTTCGATTCAGTTGGCGAATTTCCTCGGTCACTCAGGTCTATCGATTGCCGGCGCATGTAGCCCCGCGAAAAGCGCGAACCGAACCGTTCGATTCTCGCGAATATCTCGGCGTCGGATGTTGCGCAACGATCTCGATGTGGCACGTACATACGAGATAAGCGCCGTCACCGCGCGCACGCTTTTTCAAATAATTACGTTTGTAATAGTAGGTTGACGTTACACTTCCGTTAATACCGGATGATACAATGAGCGGATGAAAGGAGCAACCTATGATAATCGCGCCGGATCGAGTTTTGAAAAACGAGAAATCACGAAAGAGCACAGTAGAAATTTTTGGGAGGAAATTTAGGAAATTTTTCGGTCAGAAAAACATAGTAATAGAGATAACAAAATTAATACATATATAAAATTGTATACATGTATTATATGTATTATATGTAATGTGTTTTATACATAAAATCAATGTACAATAACTAAATAATCCATTTTATAGTTATTGAAATTGTAAATTACAAAGTTTATTCAACTATAAAAGTGACAACTATATATAGTATTATATGTAGAATTAATGTAATTAACAAATTATTTTATTGTTATTGCAATTAAAGTTGAATAGATTATGAGAATTAATAAGTTTTCATAATTATATCCAATTAGTTGTAATCACTATAAAATAATTTTTTAAGCTCTATATATATATATATATATATATCAATTCTACGTATAAAATTTGTTACCTTGTTACCTATATAGTTGTCACTACTATAAAAAATTCTCTTCCTTTTTTTCTGGACGTAGATGATTTCAGAGAAAAAAAGATTTCATGTCTTTTGCCGAGCACAATCTTTTGTCGACAAAAGACATGATTACGCTTAATATCGCTATTGTTGTAATTAGTTTGATCACGTATTTAAATTTCTGCGAACTTTTTTTTCGTCCAAAATAAAGAGATTTTAAATTTCAAAAGACATTTGTGTCTGAAAGTAATTTAGTAAATTTGTTTCTATTAGTTTATAGCGAGTTTCAATACTCAAACTGTGTCTTCAACTGCTTTTCTTACTTGATAATAAAGACCTCAAAGGGAAACAGAGCTTTTGTTACACACACACATACACATATATATATATATATATATATATATATATATATAGAGAGAGAGAGAGAGAGAGTAATAATAAATCTAGAACGAGAAGACAACCCATGCCACTTCAGTGGTCTACGAGGACGAGTATCGTATATTTGTACGCATAACATTTTCTTCCCTTTACTTGCTACAATTCTCAAGACGATATTACTCGTTCTCATTTCAAAACATCGGTATTCCATCCATTATCGAAAAAATTGTAGCATCAAAAGAAAATCTTAGACGAAAATTTCAAGAAAGTGGAGCTGAGTAGCGAAAAATGCTTTGAAGAACGCTCGTGCTTGAGAGATTCACGCTGTAAATAAATCGAGGCTGGTTTTAACACTGAAAAATTAACCACTCATCTTGTATACCGTAATTACTTCCGCTTGCTCCAATATGTCTAACTAACGTTCTGACGTTTAGCGCAAATGTGTTTTTGCCAAGATGTGCATCAATTAACGCACTGTAATCTAATTCCAACGAGTTTCGCGTCCAATTATGGCCGTATCGCCGACATCGACGTGGGACACTCGCTAATTCCGCGGGTCGTTGTAAATTTACGAGGCCGAGTATGCAAGAGGAAGATTTCGGTTTGTGAAGTTTTAGATGCAACAAGTACAGCGGCGAGCGTTACATCAGGAACATTTTACTTCGCCGTCGGAAGCTTCGTGGAAAGCTTCAAAATTTTTAGCGCGAGTGTCAAAGGGATTAGCGGTAATTCGATAATGCGAGATATAAACGAGCGCGGTGAGGATAATTTCGCAGCCGTCGCGACAGACGTGATAGTTGCGAAACGTTGCATCATCCCGCTGATTCACTCGGAATGGCGTTTTCCACGCCGTTGGGAAATCTTGCTTAATTTCCACGACACAGAGCTCGATTGTTTCGCCGCCGGGTCGCAGGTGAATTTACGTTAGCCTCCTAATCACTATTCATTAGTTTCTCTCTTCCAACACTTCTTCCTAGCTTCACGTTTCATTACGTTCATTACAAATACGTGATTTAACTACATGCAAACTACGATACGCACAAGTATCAGTACGTTAAATAATTCAATTATGCCTGTACGTGTCTGATTTGAAAAAATATCGCTTACTGATTTTTTTCCTCTCGATCGATTAATCGAGCATTATTTTTATACATTACCCTGTTTTCATATATTTATATCATATCTTTTATGTCGATTGTTGACAGCAGTGTTGCTGACCTTACTTTCTGAAGAACCAATATATTACATTCATCTATATAGACGTTCGCAGTTCAGATATGCTAATCTTTCAAATATCATAAAAGCTTGCCGCAATATTTGATGCAAGATTGTTGCAATATTACAGGAATGTTGTTGAAATGTTGCAATATTATACAGGATTTGATAAGTAAACATAAAACTTTCACTTAAGGGTAGAGCAGACTAAACTGAATCGAAAAGTCCTCTACCAATTTTCACAATAAATAACAAGATATTAAATATTAAAAATCGCCAAATATTAGTTTTCAATAATTTTTTATTCAAGTACTATCAACTTTACAGAAAAACAGCAAGTGACAAAAAATTGTTTATTCCTCCATAGAGTTCTGAAAATTTTTTCAGAATTTTTTACTACCTCATTTCCTCCTGTAAAAATAGTTGCAAATATAAAAAAATGCAGTACTAAAAAGTTGACAAAAAATTCTGAAAAAATTCTTATAGTTCTTTAAGAAGAATATAAACAATTTTATCTCTCGTTGATTTTCTATAGTCTGCTATATTCTTATACGAGAATTTTATCGTTACTTAGTAAATAACCTGTACATTGACGCAATGATTTGTGCTTATTGGACAATATTTCTCCGCATCTCCCTATAAAGTTATTGTTATTATTATTTCGCACTATTTTAAACCTTGAACATTTGACCTCGACAATTGGCAAAGTAATTCGCGCGCACGAAAATCTCACTCAAATAAAAATTGAAAGTTAGTTATCAATGAATACTCGTCGCGTATACTGTGTATTTCTTCACGTCGATATCTAGCAAAAACATCATTCCAAAAACAAAGAGAGAGAGAGAGAGGGAGGGGGGAGAGGGGAGGAGAGGGGAGAAGTGAGAAAGAAGGGAGGATGGAAAGAGGGGATGAGTCAAGCCGATATATCGATCCGCGCAACCCTCTTTCAAACACCTTTTTCAGCGGGAACAAAGCGTTTCCAAACTTCGATCCGAAGTCGCTGGGTGCACCGGTCAGGCTATTCTCTCTTGCGAAACGAATTTCCCAGAACATCCTCAGCCACACGGGCGCGCGCTCTCTCCCGGTGACGTTAACACAACTACGGGAGGGAAAAAAAAATAAAAACGGCGACGAGAGACGCGAAATCGCATTGACATCGAGATTGATTACGTTAACCGGCAGAGTGATTAATCGCCGCCGAAAAAAATTTCGGGAAGATCGTACCATAGTCATACGTGAGAGCTTGTCGTGTATACGAGAGGTATAGGTGTCTGTGAGAGATGTACAAAGCAGGTCTCTCTCGTCGATCGGGATACCACCACCAGCTTGATTTTGGACGCGGCGATTGACAATTATTGTTGGGCAGCCCTGTCAGAAATCAAATTTGAGGACGTGTCAGCCGCCCGGCGGTAGATTTTCCGCGCTTTCGTACGCAAATCTATCTATGAGCAAATCTTATTGATCAACGCTCCGAGTGGTGATGACGAATATCCTCGTTAACAGCCTCTAGTATTAGTATATACTCGGTATTTCGAGTGTCACTGCCAATACGATGTGCTGGATTACTGGCTGGCGTGCACGGTGCATGATTACTCGACGGGTCCAAATATTTCCGTAAGCAAATATTTTCGTTGCACGCGTCACAGTGACAGAGCGTGTTGCATATTCTGGTACAAGCGTTCGAGCGCGGAGAATAATTCACTGAGAGAAATCAGGGCGTGACAGATGCACTTAAAAAAATTTCATTATATATTTCTGTATCCATTTAATTAAATAAACGTCAATTATCTTTATGGCGCATCTCTTAAATCTTCCTCCACTTATCCCGGAATTTTATTAAAAATTAATGTGAAAGATAAGATACACATCTCTTTGATTAACCGAAATTACGTAAGACTTTACATTCGTTTTAGATATTATCGACTGATATACATATTTGACGTTACGTTTCGAGATCTGGGAGATAAATCGCCAAGTGCTATCGACGTCGCGTGCGACTTCTCACTCTCGTGAATCTCGCTCTATCAGTTCGCATTATGTTATGCGTCAAAAATGCGGACACTCGTCATCGACCTCGAATGGACTCGCTGAAACTTCCTCCTTACAGGCACGAATGCTCTCCGCGAGCTTTGGATAATCTAGTCCCGAGTTCGAAAACAGACACTACTACGAAACGAACTTTGGCTTTCGCTAGTTCAAGCTTAATCATGTATTCATTTCGTAGTGACGAGGATGATACTTTATTGGCACGACAACATGGAGCTCTCAAATCATCAATTTCTGATCAATATAGTACATGTACATTGTTCTCTTACTCCAAAAGTGACTGAAAAAATAAAGTTTCCTAAAATGAAAAAGGAAAACTATTTTTCAATTTAATAAAAAATTATAGACTAATTAAATAATATCGACAAAAAGAATATATTCCCAACATGAATCGAATGTCATTTTCATTTCACATCAATCCAAAAATTATGCTTTTTGAATTGTGCCGATTTTTTAAATCACCCCTTTTTAGTTGAGACAATTTTTTTTATGAAAGTAAATGATTCACTTTTAATAATTGATAGAATAATATTTACTTAATTTATGGTAATATCTCGAATATCACATTTTGTAAATTGTGTCGCTTTTAAAGTAAGGAAGCGATATTTCAAGTTGACGTGCACGAAATCTTTCGAATAATCATCGAATCGAGAGTTAATCTGGATTAATATTCTCGAACGTAAATATGTCGATGATAATAATTATTAATGTTCGATGATTTAAGAATATTTCTTGTGCGTGTACGCAGCACCAGCGACTGCAAGTTGAACTAACTCTATATCTGTCTGTCCAGTTTGTCATCTCATTGTCGTCAATGATAATTTACGATGATTAAAGACACTAACAAATAACTGACGAAAAAGGCAAGCTGGTTTTATTTCGTCAAAAAAGAGAAACATTCCGACATGACAGACGTGTATAACATTTATTAAGGTCATTATACGTTCATGCTCCAGAAAAGTATGTTCGCACACGAGAATGTTCATCAGAGAATCACGTACTTGCAGATACCGCGAGTTAATGTAACGATCAAAGCCGTGTTTCAAAAGCTTACTCTAATTTCCCGAGAGAGTTATCTAATTTTCCCTTTTTCCCGAGTGACGTAATTAAATAGAGATAGAGGACTCAAATTAAAAAGCGGATCTGTGCGAAAAAAGGGATAAACGGAAATAGCAAATAAAAAAAGTACCATTTGTCAGAAGAGAGAAAAAATATCATTCGCCTCTGGATCATTGCTACGCCGTTAAACTTCGTTTCTTTTTTCATTACACGAGTGCCCGAGATCTCGTTAACACCGCGGGGAATATCGCAGCTGGCTGTCAGTGGCCGAAGCGACAGCGACAGCGTCACGAAGCAGAGCGAGGAACTCGGAGGAGCTCAAGGGAGACGAGCGGAGACGAGCGGAGAATTACCGAAGCGAGCGTGCAATGACGGTGACAGTAGTGCCGACAAAGCGGATGACAAAGCGAATGACGTGAACCAGTGGCGGAACCAACGGAAAACGCGTGACAAGGTGACTTGTCGCGTCGCGGTACCGGAAATCCAACCGGGAGCGAATCCCCTTCTCTCCCAGTGTTCGTCGCGACAGGCCCCCGAAAGCGAAGGGGGCATCGTCGTCCATCCCGTCTGGCACCTTCACCACGTCCCGAGGTCGAACCGGGTCGAAGCTGCTTCACGGACCGGCTCACTTTCGCGTCGCACTCGCGTCGAATCCAACAAGTTAAAGCGCTCCTGACGTCAGACCGACCGGGTGTCCTGTGCGCGACCGGGTCAACCCCCGGACCGCTCTCTGCTCTGTCAGAACCGCGCGCTCTTCTGGATCTATCTTCCTCTCTTCCCCCTTCGTGCTTTTTTTTTCTCTCATGAAAGACGGACACGAAACGCGGACGCGAACGACGTGAACGGTTAACACACACCGATAATGCGCGACGAGAGAGCTGATTTTTACGTGCGTATTACCCGTACGTATTCGTCCCGAGGTCGCTCGGAACTCAGGAAGAGAGAGACCTCCTGAATAGGATGGCAGTTTAAATGCAACTATGCTTTCTCTGGTTTGGGTTGAGCGCGCAGGGTCCGAGTCGGCCGTGTTCGGTGGCGTTCGGCCGCTGTCGGATCTCGTCGATATGCCCATAGACACAGTGTATATGTCTATGGATATGCCGTGCCATGCTATGCTATGCTTGTGCCTGGTTGCCCCCCTCTCTCTCTCTCTCTCTCTCTCTCTCTCTCTCATCTCTCTCTCTTCGTTCCTCTCCTTCATCTCCTCATCACTCCGTCCTCATACGTGGCCTCCTTGCTCCTCCATCTTGCTCATCTCTCCTCGGATTACTCTTGGCTTCTTTGTCCCCTCTTTTTCTCCCTCCCACGTAATCTTCCCCGCCTCGCTCCGTCTTTCTTTCGTCCTGAATTTCTTTCTTTTCCTCCATCGTCTCTTCTCGTTTCCGACAATGGTTCTCTCGGGCCGACGGTCGGTGCCGATGTGTTGGTTGAAGAACATCATAGTGGTAGTGATGCCGTGATGGTGGTTGTGCGCCAATGCCGACGTGGTGGGAGTGCGGGGGTGGTGGTAGGTGGACCGGTGAGACGAGAGGGCAAGGAATGACGGTAGTAGAATGTATAGAGGATAGCAGGCGCGGGGAAGAGGGGACCAGGAGGAAGACCCCCTCCCCTCCTCCTCCTCCTCCTCTCTCCTCCTTACTCGGAGCAGGGACGTGGAGCTTGCGACAGAGACGGTCATATGGCGCCCGAGTCAGAACGGGGATGTCTTATGTCATTCTCCGCGACGATAGTCTAACGGGTGTCGCATTGCTCCACCAAAATCGTTGTGCGAGATACAACTGGAAGATTTTTCAGACTTTTTTCAATTTCTTTCAAACTCTCCGATCATATGGGCGAGATAAGATTCAAAATGCAATATCTCGTGAAGGACATGCGAAAACCGAGGAAAAAGGGAAAATAAAAGCGTTCGAGACTATGCAGCGGTTGATGAAAAGAGCTATTGTTTCTACCATTATCGCACGCTCTTTTAAATACAGATGTAATTTTTCATACGCAGTTGAAACATTTGTGTTAAATTTAATACATTTCGCGTATTACAAACGACCTACTTAATCTTTTGTGTTAATTTAATACGAAAAATAGTTTGAGAAGTAACATAAATATTCTGTAAAAAAATCAACAAAAAAATATAGGACAATTTGTATAAAGCTTTATAGAAACCTATTTTTCAATGAAATAATATTTTTAATATGTTAAATAAACATATTTCAGTAAAATTAATATTTATATGTTAAATTTTTACACATTTTATTTATTTAGGTTAGAATTTATATTTTAAAATATGTGAATTGTTATTTTACTTATGAATTGTATCATTTTAACACAAGAACTTAAGTATTAATTTAATACAAAAGATTTGAACAATAGTTGCATTATGTTAACACTCGAATATATTAAAAATTTTAACAAAAAAATCGATTTTAATAAAAATATAAATTATTTCCTACTATAGTATGTAATGATTCGAATAACGTTAAAATATCATTCTATCGCTATCAATTAATCTTTTTCTAACGCGCAAAAGTCTTTCGAAATTTTTCGGGCTTGCCTTGATATTTCCTGACTTTTCTTAGTTTCCCTGACTTTCTCGATTTTCCGGACGCCTGACAACGCCGATTTCGCCTTGTCGTATCACGGCATTCGGGCGCGGATCCCTTTCTCTTACCTGTGCGTGTCGACTATCTTTACAATACTATTCACCCGACAAAGAGTCTGATGCCTATTCATTCGCTGGATTTGAGAGAACCGATGTTATTAAAATTCAACATCCGTTGGGGCAGGGCCGCGGTAACTATCGATTATTCAGTTGTTTGTTGGAAACAGAAGATGTTTGCGGGAAATGAAATTAAAAGTCAGTGGGGTTCAGTGCAGTTTCCTCGGAATTTCCGACAACCGCATCCATCTTTGCGCTGTACATTAGGAGCACTATAAAATACGCTCTGTTAATGCAAACTCTCTTGAATACGAAGTCACGTCAGATGTTATATTAACTCCTATCAACGAATGTTAACTAGAGTATTACAGATGACAGATTTCCTATTCTCGCAGAGAGAGAGAGAGAGAGAGAGAGAGAGAGAGGGAGAGGGGGAGAGGGAGAGAGAGAATGCTGCGACTAAAAATTCTGTAATTTATAAGCACCAAGTTACTATTTCCTCTCGTTCCAGCGAATTAAATTACCTCTTGCAGTATAAAATTTCGCTTTACCGGCGTGAAAATATCAAATAGTATTTTGCATACTGAACATTATGTAAATTTAAGGGAGGTGTATAACATTAAATAGTTTAACCATAAGACATAAGTTTTTCTAAAACTACCTGAATGAGCTAGACATATCGCTCGTTTGCTATAATAACGATATAATTCAAAAATTGTTATTTTTTAATTGCAATTATCATTTTAGCTCGCAAAAAAAAAACGGAAACATGAAGAAGAAAACAATGCTTTTATTTAAAAAGGCACAACATAATTTTAAAAGGCATAACTGGTTCTCATAAGCCTCGTAAAAACTTTAACTGGAATGCTTATAACTTTATTTAATATCTTTATAACTTCTTCTTAGTCGTAAGATTTACGAGTAATTTACGTAGATATTTACGAATAATCATACGGTGCGCATAAAATTACAACTTCAATTATAAGTTCTTACAAGTTTTATGAGATCAAGTTACGAGCTTTACGATTCTGCTTAGAATTGACAAGTAAGATAGTACAAGTTAGAATGAGACAGCATATATTGAAAGAGATAGTACATACACTGTTAGATATCAAAGGAGCAATGGTAATCCAATCTCTCGAGTTAACATTTTGTTATTTTTAACTTCTATCTATGTCAAAATGTAAATCAATCCAGTTCTGTAATTAGTTTCAAAACAAACATCGTTCATATTTTAACGTATATATACTTTGTAAATAATAAACTAAATTTGAGGCAAACTGAATACTTTTCCTTAAGTTAAATTATTTAATTTAATCGTTTTAAATTAACGACATATTGAATAGGAGTGGTACAATTTATAGAAATGATTAAAAATAAATTGAATATAATTTGACATTCTGAACATTTCACATGTCATAATTTGACATTTCTTAACATTAAATTCTTCTTTCTCACTTTTATTTTGACAAAACGTGGCCAGACTCTGTTATAGAATCTCTAGCAACTGCTACAGTGGTAGCAAGAGCGTAGTCAACTCTGAAAATAATCGAGTATATTAAAAATTGAAGTTATATTTTAAAAGTACATTATATTCACTAAAATACATTTATTTAGTTATGGCATCCTATCATCATTACCATTAATTATAGTCATCACACTTTTTCGAAATTTTCACAAATGTAAAAATGATATCGATCGATGAATTGGCTTTTCCAATCTCTGAACTCGGGAAAAATTCGATTAAAAATATTTGATTAATCGAAGATGAAGCTTTGAAAAATATGAATATTTATTTTGAAATAGTTATCTTTGGCACATTCGGAAGTTTAAAGGTTTTTACCCAAAACTTTAGCCGAAAATCCCGTAAAAGGCATATCTGATGACAAGCTTATAATTCATAATCATGAGTAAATGTCATAGCTAAGTAAATGCATTTTAGTGAATGTACTTTTAATCCTTCGTTGATACATCTCTTTTTTCGATCGCTTTTGATACACTCAGAGCAATATTTAAACAACTGACATTTCTTATTTAAAAAATCGAATCAACATGAAAAAAATTATGGGTCGATTTCAAGATCTGTAGAATACATTTAAATAGGTTTTAATTAAAATTTCATTACAGTTTTTGTGAAAAAAATTCTTAAGTTCAATGAATAGAGAAAAAACGAGTAAAATCTTTGAAAAATTATGTAACTTTTAAAAAATTCAATATTAAAAGTTAAAAATTTACAGAATTGTTGTTCAGATATGACAGATTTGAAAAAAAATAGTTTGTAAGTTGGTTTTGGATAATGGATATTTATTTTGCATATTGAATGTAGACTATTTTGGGAATTGAAAGAAACAGAGATTTTTTTTTTAATAACAAGTTAAAAGAAAAAAGGCTACGAGTCAAAAGTTTGAAAACCTATAATATTGATAGATAAATAAAAAAAAATGTCTTAATAAATTATGAAATTTAATAACATGCCGGTTAACAACAACAAATTTCGATCACGATCGGATCATTATCAATGTTTACAAAATATGTTTAAACGATAAAAAAACATAAAGTCGATCGAAAATTGAAAATATACTTCGCATTGAATAACTATATAATTGGTATCAATAAATTAAGAAGGATCTTCATCTTAGTTAAACTGAACAGTAAAATACATAAATTACATACATTAAAATTTGTCAGAAAAGTAAAAACTTATACTACGGATGGTCGATGGCAAATGAAAATACTTCGCAATGTTAAGACATCTAACTGTTGGTATCAATAATTAAAGAATCTTCGTCTTGTTAGTAAAATTATACAACAAAAGAATGTCGGTGTATGATTATATATTGATGTCTAGAACGAAATATAACGCATTATAGCTATAAATATAATAATGTAAGATTATAAGAATGACAGAAAAATCTGATGAGACAATATTGATATAAGTGAAAGTTAAAAATGTAAATCTATCTATTCAATTAAAATTAAATACTCGTTAAAATTAAATAAGAAAAATACCTTTCATAATTGCAGTTGAGAGTTCAGTCCAAAAAAATTAAATAATATGAATAGACAAGAGCGATGAGAGAAAGATCGATGTCTCTTATCTTCGACGTTGTTAGACAAAATAAATTTAAAATGACTTTCAGAGAAGGAAAGTAAAGTTGATATTAGAAAATAGGGAAATGAAATTAAAGAGGGGCGGGGGAGGGATAGATAGAAGGAACATAGGAGGGATTTTTTTATAAATTGTATTTTTACAAAATAAAAGAAAATTGAGTTTTAGGGAATTAAAATAATTTTGTGGGTGGTTCACATCCACAAAATACTCAAAATATGTCAACGAAAGGTTAAAATATATATAAATATAATATAAACTTTCATTTTAAATATGCTCGGTTTCTTTCAGAGAACTGTTGACTAGGCCCTTATGCTTACAACAATGATTGTATCTCGTAACTCTATCTAGCGCTCTGTGCTTATAGAAATGCATATCAACCGCAATGAGATCGAATGCCGGGACTGTTTCTTTGACCGATAGTTTGGGCGTTTCTCTTCTCGCTCGCGAGAATCGAGCGAATCGCATCCTTGAATTCCCAGTACGATCATGGAAGTTTACAACTGCTCGGCGATAACAGGCATACAGCAATCTCTTCGCGGTTTATCGCGCTTTCATTTATGGATCTTATCGTCCCGCGTGCCAGCCGCCGCGATACGAATCAAAGAGGATCGCTATCCCCCACGATCGACGTTGAATGAAAACATTCCCGTGGGAATGCGACGGACTGTAACACTGCTCGTTACGCCGTTTAGAGGACGCGCAATTTAATCGGCATCGCGCGTGACGCACATGTTCCGGCAGTTGTTCCCGATTACGAGACGTGGATATTATCACTGTCGTCTCTTGCTGCCGGCCCGTCGTTAAATTGAACTGTTAGTCTAGCCAGTGCAATTGACCGGCAAAATGCAATACGCCGATTAGCATGGATACGACGTGTTTTATTCCTACGCCCGGAAATTCGGGGCGATTCCATTCGGGCGATGCATTTCCAAGCGCTACATTATTCATGGCCTATAATGAGACACTTGGATATACACGTAATAAAACGCGAGAGCATATAGCGCTTCGTGCGCATTCATCTCGGTACATCGCGCTCATCCGGCTCATCCGAAATCGTAATATCGTAATTGAACACATGGCGACGGTTTTTCGAAGGAAAAAATAGCTAGGCCGAATTTCGAACAGAATCGCATGGCATATTATTATGTAAATTAATTTATAATGCGGTAAGAGAATAATATGCGATATCAGTTTTGTATTCATGCGAGTGTTTGATTTACATAAACCGCATCTCCATTGCGTCCAAAATGAAAATCCTGTAGTTGCAAAATAACGAAATATCATTTTAATTACCCCGTCGTCGTAATAATCACGTAATTGTATGTTAAATAAAATGTAAGTTAGAACCAGAAGCATTGCAGAAAAGTTATGAAAATCTCTTTGATGTACATAAATATTTCTCTCATGTGTATATATTATTCTCCATATGAATATTAACAATTTTTTGTCTTTAATTTTTCAGTATAATAATTACTTCTATTTATTTCCATATAAATGAAGATGTGATATATGCCGCAGCGGATATTCAGTGAATTTTTCAAAAATTACGTGAGCGAAATATTAATCTGCAAAAAATTTTCGATGTTTTATAATTCGAAGAACTGCATTGCGATCTGTGTATCATCGTGGAATTGCTAATTCCACGATCCACTTCTATATCAATATAGATTAACTTTAATCTCGATTTAATTCAATCTTTATCTTTTTTAATTCTTTTAACAGAAGAAAAAAATGAATTAAACCAAAATTAACCCTACAAACCGCGTTAGGAAGTATCCTCTTTTTTTATAAACTACTCGCTCGATTTTCATGAAAATATAATCTATAAAGTAATTTTACATTGCTTTACTCGATTTAAAGTAAAAAATAAAAAAATTCACATCTGTGAATTGAATGTGACGGACAGAATTTCCAAAAAATAATTTCAAAAATAAATATCATAAAACTCGATATTAGAGAACTATGAATTGCGAAATAATATCAAATTTCCAATTTATTTAAAGCTATTATCAATGCTATATAAACAGCTAAAATTGATTTCCAAACTGACTTTTAAACTTTGATGCCCTTCAAACAACTATGAACCTGGTGATTTCTTTTATTGGAGGTTGCTACTTTTTTGAAATTTATTTTCAGTAGACTACATTCAAACTTAGCAACATCAAAAAATCCAAATCGAATTTTATAATAATCAGATTTTTTAAAAAATTTTTTTCAATTTTACTATTCTGAGATTTCTGATGCGAGAATCGAATTCAACAACTCTGACAATTCTTAGAAAAACAAGATCTTGTTTATGTCTCTTTGTTAGAAAACTTCTTAAAGGGATAAAGTTAATCTACACTGATAAAGATACACATAAATGCCACCGACAGCTTCGCGAACTGTCGCGTGCAAATGTTCCGAATAACCGCGTCGACTTCTCCGTTATTTGATAAGGTAAGCTTTAAGAGAAAGAGCCGTTTCGCTCCCTGATGTTACACCTCTCCACACCGTGATTACTCTAATGCACGACGCGGAAAAGAAACAGGGAGAGAAAAAGGGAAACGGGAGAAGTTTCGGCCGTGCGCGCGTATTCGAGAGAGAAGTTATCGTACCCGACGGGTTTTCGAAGTTGGTTGCCCAGTTGCACTAATCGAGCCAGCCATTTCTGGGCCGGGAGAAGCGAAGAGAAGCGGGCCATCGCGCTGACGCAGAGAGATGCGTCATCTTCGGGATCTCCCCCGGCGATGCACCCGCCTGAATTACCATGCTGAAATTTAATTGGCGCCGTGCGCGCGCGCGCGCGCGTCCTCCGCGGGGAGCGAATTAAGAAATTTTATTCGATTTGTCGCCATTTTCGGCGATGAAGTCGTTCAATTGAATATCTGTTTATAACTGAACCAGTTTTTACTTAGGGAATAAAAGAGAATAGATATTTGAAATTTAACAACAGCGAAAAAAAGAAAATTTCTAATACAGTCAGTGATGTAACAATAAAAAGTAAACTTGCCGTTGCGGACACGCCGAAGAATTTTTCTAGCTAGCCAGAATTAACAATAACAATAATTATATTAGGCCTCTCGAATTTTAAACAATACAAAAAGATAAATATAGTAGGCTAATGAGAGTCAGCAACGATAAATGGCGCAATTATTTAATGAACAATCAATACTCAGATATTGGATTGATGTCTTCTTTATTTTGAACGTTTCGACTCTCTTTGGAGTCTTCCTCAACAAGAATAATACAAGTATAATTATGATGCTTGAAAATTTCTCCTGACTGATGTTAGTGACCTTTTTAGATTTATAGT
>Ga0157363_1002364_pt1 | contig 16579 bp, 6 predicted proteins | sample AttsexASBM1_FD_111477 | JGI IMG/M metagenome (GOLD analysis project Ga0157363, IMG submission 111477) | Fungus gardens microbial communities from leaf cutter ant in Ribeirão Preto, State of São Paulo, Brazil - Atta sexdens ASBM1 | ecosystem: Host-associated > Fungi > Mycelium > Unclassified ... | reverse complement strand
CTCTCTCTCTCTCTCTCTCTCTCTCGCTCTCTCTCTCTTTCTCTCGCCGCCCTCGTTCACGGCACTCCGGGATCGTTCACGGCGCGCACCAGCGCCGGCACTTCGGAAATTGATTATCGCTCGACGTGTAATGATCCATTACGCGGACTCGAAGTGCGGCCGAACGGATGTAACGGCGGAGCAAACTGACAATCACTGTCCGGGATGGTTGTGAATTATGAACCGATAATCCACGGTTGCCGACGACGCCCCAGCAATGGGATTTACGCGTTTCATATCGTTTAGTCCGCGAGTTCTTGTGCTAGCACAATGTCGAATCGTATCTGGAGCGAGTTCTATTCGAGACGCCCACACGATCATCGAAAAGAGGTAATTTACCTGTAAATTCTACTTAAGTCGAAGATGCTTATTTACGTTACAGCTTATATCGCAATCTTTTATTCTTTTATAATGGCCTATCCATTTTTATTTTTAACTCACTTGAATATATATGAGTGTACAAAACAAATATTTGGAGAGATTTAGGGAGACTAAGGTTTATCATCGAAAGAATATTTAAAGAGTAACCTTTCTCGAAAGCAAAAACGAAATTATCTAGACGATAATTTCTCAAGCATTTTATAAATAATGTATGATTAAAAAAATGAATAAATGTATGTTTTTGAAGAAACCTACTTTGTGAATTTTCCAAGGTTTAAATTTGATTCATATAATATTATATTCATATCCCATTCGCGCGTATATTTGAACATGGTGACTGTTTAATTTTCATCGCAATCAAATAAAATTGTTTATGATCTACACAGCACTATTTACAGTTCGAACTTATATTTAAATCATTTTAAATATGATTTTACAGTAGCGAAATTCCGTTACTCGTTATACGCTCATATTGACAGCACAGATAAATGAATATTTTACACAGTTAAATGAACACATAATGACTGCATAATAAATTACAGAATATAGACTCAGTACAGATCATTTCAACAGTAACATTGCAAACATGAAAGCAAGCTTCTGTGCTATATGGATAGAATACTATATGAATAGTATATAGAATACTATTATTTCATTAACTAGATGAAATCTTAAATACGAACTTAAATACGATCTTAAATACGATACTCATAGATAATTTCAACAATATCACAGTAACATTACAACGTTCCAGTAAACGTTGCAGCAATGTAAACGTTGCTGCAAACTTCTGAGCTGTATGGATAAAATATTTGCATGATTATTTGTTATAGATGAAATCTTAAAACCACACCTACCAGGAACCAAACTTAAGATGATCTTAAATATAAGATCATACTATAAGTATCACCTATAAATAAGAAAATTTTAGTGCATTTTACACGAATATTATATGATAATTTGATAAATTATCAAAATGCAAGCTCCAATTTGTAAAGTTCGAAGATAACAGCTCATTGCGAGGCTCTCCGTTAGAGGGTAGCAGCTGGTGGATGCACTCGTCGGCAGCCGCTAAATAAAAAGGGTCAAACGCGCCAATCGGAAGGCAGCTACGATATTCAAGGAAGGTGGGGTGCGCGTTTGCATCCGCGCGGGTGACACAGGCGACGACTTTGGGAAAGCAAACTGTGTGAGAAACTACATCGGGCTGACGCATGCTGCACCGTCGATAATGGACCATATATCGGTACCGGCAATTTCGAGAGTGAGAATAACGAGAAAGAAACGAGGGCCGTCCTCTTCCTTTTTTCTATCCTCTCTGTCATTGTTGGAAAAAAAAAGGAATTGCGAGCAGAAAAATGAGAGCGATTTCGACTAACAGGCACGGGAAGCACCCTGGAAAGGTAAAGGGAGAGCAGGATAGACGATCGATTATCGCTAAAGGAATCCGGGAGTCCGAGACCCTTTATTTCGGTAGAGTCCAATGATGCCGGTAAGGCCCCGTTACGCTGGCCTGTTTTCCCACTTCCGTCGTTTTTTTTTTTTTTTGTACAGTTTGAGGGTTGTGACGCCGACAGAGTCTGTCGCAAATTAGCGACGTTTAAAAGGATGGAGTCGACTCGCTCCCAATTCATACTGACTTTTCGTCTTCCCATCTTCCAAGGCATGACGCACCCCGGCGCGGTCCAGCGCGATTTGGCGCGCGATGTCCCGAGTTTAAACTATACTACTAACTAATAGCATAGCCGGGGAGCGAGTCCCGACAATGTGGGCACACACCGCGCGCCTTGGGTAGACAGTTTACCTAATCGTCGGGGTCTGAAAAAAGAGCGGTCGCCGTACCGCCCTAACCACAGGCCCTGGGCCCGCGGCAGGTCAGCTCCTACGCGTTTCTTCCTGAATGTTATCCGTACCGGTTCCTTCGGCCGGCAGCGGAGTTCTTAATTTTCCGAAAATTTATCGCTCGACTTTTAATCGACCCTCTGACACGACGGCCGCGAAAGAAGGACTGTATTACTTACATAAGTTGAAATTACATAGAAAACAAAGTGTCCACAAAGTACAGATATAAGTGCATATAAATCATATATATTGTATGTGATTATATGTTAGTTATATATTTTTTTCATTATATATATAAAATCGTATATGTATATGAATATATATTTGATTTCCTATATTACTAAGATTTGCGGAATTTACACATACACTATGCATTCATCCACTTTGACAATAAGTCTCAGATAATGCATATTCTTATAACATTAAACATATTTTGTGCGTTAGAGATACAATGACATGTACATGCTATTTTTAAGATGTTAAATGTATCACTATTTACAGAATTAAAAATAAAATTATATATCATACCACTATATAAGTAAAATTTGGTACAATATATTCGTTGATAAATGATTGTGTTGAGCAAAGGTAGAAGAATGTAAGCCGCAAAGCATTATCAAGACTCCACGAAGATTTCTGCAAGAATGTTAATTACTTAAATATACATATACATAAGCTCGATAAATATATGTTAGGTATTAAATTCGTAATTTCTCTATCGCAACTTGTCTTTAATACCTTCCGATTTCTCACGACATTCGCCTAACTTTCGACTAATCTGCGGAACCAATATTTCGCTCCTCATCCTTTCTCGCTGGTAATTACTTCACGGTTCATCCTCATCATCATTATCTAAAGGTGACCAAAATTAGTGTTCAGAAGCCTGAAAGAAGACTCACGGTGCCCCGCTTGTCCGTGACTTGTGCGTAGCGGTCGCAACTCCTGGAATTCTGGACGAACCCCGTGGTCTCTGTGGGACCCACGAGGTCGCCGAGGCCCTGTGACCCTTAGATAAGGCTCACGCCCTAATAAGAGGGTACACGCGGAGCACCGTGAGGGGACCGTGGCAGCTTCTCTTCCTTCTCCCCGTCCTCTTTTTGCCCTGCAATCGTAGCTCGAGGCCTCGCCCGACTGAGCGATCTAATCCACCGGGTAATCTGTGGTTAACGTTTTAGAGCTCCAAAGGTGGACCTGAAAAGAGGGGGAGGGAGGAGGAATTTCATGACATTCCATGGCGCTAACTCCCACAATTGCGAAGTCGCTACTTCGAATTCATCTCGAGCTTTCGCCCCTTTCACACGCCATGTCCGTCTTTTACTTCGTCCATTCTATTTACAGAATAGAATATACTACATAATATCTATATATTAGGTGTAGTAAAAAGAAATCCATTATTTTTCCATTCAATTTCATGCAAAAATAATGGATTTCTTTTTACTACACCTAATATAATCCATATAATATACCTATGAAAAAATCTATAAAATATTCACACGATATATACGCACAAATCATAGCATATAATGACTTTCTCTACTGCTATAGAATATTTCGTAATATTATATTAAATAATATAAAGATGGTAATATGTACTCGTAATATAAAAGAAAATGTAAAAGAAAAGTCTACTATAAAATGTAAGATTACATTATTATTCAGAACACAATTAGGTTATCGTGATACAAAGCATCATTCGTAAAGATATTTTGATATTTCTCGGATGAAATTGAAACAAAAGTTTTTTTTTTTAAAAAGAATAAAGTTGCAGAGATCAATATCTGAACAGAGCAACACCGTTCTGTTTTTATTAGGCAAAATGAAAAAGGATACCATAAAATAGCATCGGGGATCTATGCGAAATAGTATCCTCGATTTAGGAAAACGATTAGCCTCTCTTCCGTGGGACAAGTCGCTATGCTCTGGGCAGAATACCAGGAACCGTAACATTGTGATTATTGTAATTAAATCGTCCCCCCAGGGGAACAGTAAAGGGTACAACAGCCGGACGGTCCTCCATTCGTCTTCCTTCTCTCACGAAACTCATTTTCACTCCATCTCTTTTCAATTCCATCTTTCCTATTTTACGTTCCTTTGGCTATCTATTATACTTTTGAAATGTATCATTTCTTTGTATCTTCAAACAACCTTATCGATGATAACGAGAGTGCGCAATTTTGTTCATATTTCATGCCGACATGATTAGATTTTCGAATCCTAAAATTATACAGAGACAGACAATTAGTGCGGTTATTGAAATTTCGAAGCGCATATACATTTGATAATTTTGTTGCAAAATTGAAACAAAATTGAAACATCATCTTGGCATCATTTAACAGAGAGAAAAAAGATAAGAAAATTTAAAACTCTCTTTATATATAATTATATTAAAAAAATAGATAAATATTGTTATCATAAGCAGTGATGAAAAAAATTATAAATTCAAAAATTTCTAAAAGTTAATAAATAATAATAGACTTTTTGTTTATAATCAATATAAATGATAGATTCAACAAAGGTGATCGCTATCGTGTTTTATTATTGCATCAGATTTGTCAATATTGAACCCACTAATTTAATTTAAAATTACGTGAAAAAGGCGGGTTATCGACACGTCTATAAGCAGAAAAACGAACAAACAAATGTGACGACAAGGTTCGAAATTAGTTCGATGATGAAGGAGCAAAGGGAGACGCAACGTCTTGTTTGCACGGCGTTTCATCACGCTTTATTGTCCGTGGAAGGTGCGGGAATTAATTAAAGTTAAACAGTACTAACTGACCGGCAAGCGCGTTAACTGCCGGCTATTGTCGGGAAAGTCGGGAATGATGGTTAGCCTTGTTCTCGTGGATCCATATAACGACTTGCGTCGAAAAGGGATCGCTGAGGGAACTACTTTTTGTTTACTCTCGCGAGATTAAATTAAACCTGGATACGTCGAACACATTTTTTATCTCTTTCTTTCTCCCTCTTTCTGAACGAGTCATACGCAATTACTCTACAGGTCTTTAATCAGAGCGATGTGCGAATTACATACTGCAAAAAGTATGTAAAATTACATAAGATAAAATTTGTACAATTTATAATGGAAACACACATTCTCTTCATCAAGTCGTATAATTAAAAAAGTAAAATTATATAAACATATCTAGAAATTACACTAGATTAGATTAAAGTTTCAAAATAAAAAGGTTTTTAAAACTATGGGATCGTCGCTAACATTAACGAGCCATTTCGTTTGGAATAATTTTTATTCTCAATGAATAACAACAACATTTAAATATACATTACGATCGACTAGCGTGAGGTATTCCCTTGTTCCTCTCATTCTATTTGGTATGATCGTACAATAACAGATAACCGCGCTGAGTCCGATAATATTCCAAGTCGCTTTAAATGCGCTTTTATACATTCAGCGCGCCGATAAGGGCACAAGCGACTTCATCGGACCGAAGAACGACGAAACTACACGACAGAAGAAGACAGTTTACACCTACAGACTATCTACACGAATATAAATATTTACAACGATCTTAAGTTAGTGGTAACTCAACGTGCGAGTCGAAACTGGGAAACACGCGCGTTAAATGAAATTCAGAAAGAAAGAATCTAAACATACAGGGTGTATTAAGTATCTTAATTCTTATAATTATAAATTTATTAACAAATTTAATTCGATATTTTAGCTAGAAATTTAATTGAACGTTAAATATTATTGATCTCATGTTTTTAACTTTCGATAACAGTAGCATAACTATTAGTTATAATTTCTTATTCAACAATATAACTGTTACATACAATTCATGTGTTATGTACGATTATATTATTGAATAGGAATTAATCGAGTTACATTATTGTTTGCTGAGAAATGTTTTAATTTTGAAACGCTGTTAAAATTTTTTAATATAATTAGTTGAATATCAATATTTATAAAAAAAATTTTTATAAAAAATTAATTATTCGATATTGAGATCACTTATCTTTCAAAGTTTCCTAATTAAATACGTCGAGAGAAAACTGACCTCGAAAACTGACCTTATATATAAATTGTTCGATATTTATCGAACAATTTATATATAAGAAAAATTGTGAAAATTTTGTATACACCCTGTACGTAAAAGACATGGGTGGTCTACGGATACTATACATACCAGTATCTTTTCCTAGATTAAAAGAAAAAGAAATCTGTGGGACCGTTCGCGGGTCGCCAGTGGCATCGAAGGGAAAGGTGGCGGCTAATCGGGCTAACTGGCCAGGAAATGTTCTCCTACTCCCTCCTCTTATCTGATCTAAATTTCTAATTTTACGGGAAACGGAGATATCTAACGACCGGAGAGACTCGATTAACACCGTCGATATACACGACAGGCATGGTAACTTCGCATCCTCTCGACACAGATCGTTGTCTCATCGAGGAACAATTAATTATCTCGACACCTCGTGACCGAATCGAGAGTGCATTTTAGGAATTGGATACCGTATGCTTTTTAAATCCGATAAAATCTTTTAAGAACGGACACTCTAATCGTGCGGCACAATTGCAATTTACGCGCTATTAAATCTCTCACTCGTGTTCTCTGTTTCTAATGTCACGATGTGACATTATCATGCATCCAATAGTAATATGTATATAACACGAATTATTTATGGAATTTTGTAAAATAGATACGTAAATTACATAAATATCGATTTATAAACACATTACGTTTATCCCCAAACGACCTCATTCTCATCCACTCATTTATGGCTCTTAATCAAGATTTCTTGCGACGCTTAGCAAGTCGTTGAAGACCTCAGATTTTTTTCTGATACACGACGAGAATAAATTATGTTGACAAACATCGGAGATCGGGAGTATTCCTGGACTGACAATGATCGTATATGATAAGATGATACAATTTCGAACATGATGTAATTCTGAACAAATTAAGAATTTAATTTTTTGAAGTTCAAGTTTGATTTTTTGCACTATTGTTTGTACCATTATTTCAGTACCCTTCACACAATGAAAGGGTTTATCAAACTTTGAATCTTGAAAAATTGGATTCAAATTTTATTTTATTTTGAATTATACCATGTTTCAAATTGTACCATTTTAATCTACGCGAACTCTGAACGGTACCGATATCAAATGGAAATGGGTATACCACCGTTGTAAATTAAAGAGTAAAAAAAAAAATTGTAATTGCGCGATAAAAGTTTGACTCGACGTGCAGCGAATACTGTTTTTGTGTGAACTGGAAGTATACAGCATCTAATAATATATAACATATTTCTATAAATAGACATATACAGGCTGTCCCATTTGTCACAAACATTACAAACATTTGTTATTTTATGATAAAAATCTCATCATAATGCAATTTTTTGTCGATATTTTATCGCGCTTTCATAAAGGATTTAAGATATTCGTGGGACATTGCTCATGTTAACGCATACACAATTCTTATAAAAATCAAAAGATTCGCTGAATATTCACAAGAATTATTCCTAAACGTAATAGCGTAAATATTTGATATAAATATATAAGATATATATAATCAATTATGTATCTATAATATAAATATTATTAACTATACATTTAAAATATAATATAAATATGATCATATTAATAATATTAATCATACGTTTCTACGATATAATATAAACATTTTTCAAATCATATTTACAAAGGGAAGAATATACATGAAAATCTGCGTGCATATAATAAAATAAAATATCTCTTCTGTACACGAAAGAAACCGATTTTGCTGAAGTATTTAAAAATTTAGCTAAATATAGATCTGAAAATAATTTTGTTGGACCATTAAAATTAAATAGGACGCTCAAAATGGTTGCTAGAATGTCAAATTTCTTGCAATATTGCTCATTATAATTTAAGAACGTCCTATAATTATTTTAATAGTCCAACAAAATTATTTTCATATCAATAATTAGTTTATTTTTAGATACTTTAACAAACCTGTTTTCTCCGTGCATGTGTTAAGATAGAAAATTTATATTAATACGTTAACAACGATCTCTTGAAATAATCTTGTTTATATAATTTACTCTGTAGGAAAATAGGAAGACAGGCATGTGAGAGAAAGATAATTTTCGAAAAATTTTAACTTCCTGACTAGACATAATAGATTTTTAAGCGCAAATACAAATTATATCAAATTAATATCTTTTAATTGTACTTGATAGCAGTCTACAACGTCTCTATTTAAAATACCATTGCGCTATTGCATAAAACCTCAAGCCTATCCTTGCTAGTTTTATGTCATTACTAACGTCAATAGTAGCTATTTCATTGTAATTTGCGTTCTTTTAAAGTTCAAAGTTGTAATTTTACTCTTTATAAATACAGTGTTATATTGCTGTTGCGTCTCTTTCATTTTGAATTAATTTCAGAGTCTTTAGAATGCTGATCTAGCATACAAATGAGATTTACGTATGTATCTCGAATTTATTAGAGGAAAGAAAAAAGAAAGAATGCGCGTGAAAAAATAAACTATAACTAATAGAAATCTAAGGAATCAAAAATAATATAAAATAGTTATTCAATTATGTTTCCAGAACTAACAATAAGCAAAAAGATCCATAAACTTCAATTGAAATTAATTAAAATTTAATCGATCTTTTGCTTTCTTATAATATTGAAATATAAATTAACGATTGTTTCGTGTAATTATATATATGAATATATAAAACAATAGACCGATTTAGTTGTAACCTTCGAAGCAATTTTGATGCCTTCTTCCCCATACTGTTCGCGTTTAACATGCATCTAAAAAAGACCTGATATTCTGCCTCAGGAATAGTCATAGTAAATGTTATAATAATAATTATATTTTATTTAAAATTTATAGAATAATTACAAATATATGATTCTATAAATTTTAAGTAAAATATAACTGTTACAAATTTTCATAAAAATGTATATATTTAATAACAAAATTTATTTTTTTAATTATTAATATTTATTTAAAAGGAAAATTTCAACCTGTCATAACTTGACATTTGAAAGTTACGGTCGTAGATTTGTTTACGTTTCTTGCACTTTTTGCTTTCAATATTTTCGCTTTCTTTCTTTTCAATATACTTACATTTATCTCATTCTACAGACATTGGGGCTTTCAAACAACAGCAAAGCAAATAAATCTCATATTTATTATACGTTTTTGAGGCAGAACGTCGCATATCTTAGTAACATCTCGTTAAAAATGCGAGTGATATAGGGGGAGAGGAGAGGCGGGGAGCATCAATAGAAAATACAGCTAAGTTGCAACTAAATTTGGCCATTGAATCAGTGGCATTCATATTAAAAATTAAAAATTATTATCGGCAATTTTTCTCGGCACTTTTGAAGCCAATCCAGTTGGTGCTAGAGCGCACAAATGAAAATATATAACTAAAGTGTATAATAATGTGTGTAATAATAATAATAATAATAATAATAATAATAATAATAATAATAATAATAATAATAATAATAATAATATGGGATAACTTTCTCCGTAGATCTTATAATGCATAAAAAACGAGAAAATATAATACAAAGCAAAAACAAGAAAATATAATACAAACGCAAAAATGAAATGCACGCAGATTAAAATTAAAAGGAATTATAGTTTCTAACGTCTCATAATATCCTCTATAGTGAAGCCGAGCTTGTGCGTGCTCTTCGGCATTGGTAGGAGACCGCTCACCCGCTCTGCTATTTGTCTAACCTCTGATGACATGATCCTCGAGCCCGATGCTACCGAAGTCTCGATCCTGAGGTCCTGCGGAACATCCGCGTGCGTAAGAAGATGTGTCTTCAGGTTGCTCCTCTGATTGAAGCTCCGACCGCATACCGTGCACTTGTGTGGTGACTCCTCCATATGCATGACTTTATGAACTGCCAGAGTCCTACTTTGGCAAAACCCTTTGCCGCACTCGTTACATTTGAACGGTTTCTCCTTGCTGTGTATATATCTAAAATGTAAAAAAATTCGTCAGCCTTGATTGCCGAGCTAGCAATCTCTTTTTTTTATTATCTAGTTTTCCATTAATGAATTTATACGTCCATATCCTGCAGAAACTAACAATAACAATACATCAATAATATAATATCCAATAATGTGACTGTTATACAATTGTATTATATTATATTATTGAAGAGAAAATTATAATATTAATGTAATGTTATTGTTAGTTTGTATTCTGCGGGACATAGTCTGATAAAAAATAATTTTATAAATATCACAATAATTTTTTCTATTTTGTAAATTGATTTCTTTCATGTTTGATAATTTTTACTTTATTTTCGATAAAACTTAACTTTTTTTCTCCTTCTAACCGATGTATAATTGTATTTAGCTTTCATCATCAACAATAAGTTGATGATAGAAACAAATTGATATTTCTTGTTTTTACAGGAATGCGGATGATAGCAAGCATTGATAACGATAACTTATATGGCTGATATCGATATTTTTAATTCTTACAAGCGGAATAAAAATAAAATTGTTTATGTAAAAAAATTGTTTTTAAATTTGTTACGAAAATTTTACATACAATTAATTGCAAAATCACCGAAATCACAGTAATTTTCATTAATGAAAGTTTGTATACTATGGTGATATACAATGATGAGTTACTATGATAAATTGCTACGATGATTTTGTAAGCATCAATTGTTGCTTACATAATATTGTTGCTTACAATAGATGACGTGTGATCTCTTGACTTTGTTTTGCATTCCTGTGCAATCATACTGAGGACATCCATATATGTGTATGGTCAGAAATTTAAGAAGCATTTGAAGAGTTTTGTTCAAAATAGATTTTCCTAACAATATATTTAATACTAAAATGTAATATTATAATATCTATATACATGTGATGTTTTTATAAAAAATATTCCGATACTACATGATATGATGACAATAATACTATTAATCGATAAATGAGCCGCGGGCGATGAGAATACTCGTTTTATAAAAAATTATTCGGTCTACTATAACAGCTAGATGGTGAAATGAATAAACTAAAAATTATACCAGTCTAAATAAACGAATTAATAAAGTTTTACGCTGACATTCCAGGGATAACGATTACGATAAAAAAATATTTCCAGATTATTAGAGAAGTTTTGCAATACCGTGTATAAAAATATAATGTGATAAACACTCAAGTTACGTTATTTAATGGAAAGTTGAAACTGCACAGTTTGTCTTTTCACTAAATAATGTGACTTTAACGTTTACCGTATCTGGATACATAATATTATAAAAACTATCTATTAACAATATCATAATTAACTAACAATATCAATGTAAATGGAAATGGAAACCTTCTTTAGAAAAATTTTATAAAAGTATTAAAAGGAATTAACTTCTCAAAATTTATTTTCTACAAGAATTTTCATATCTATATTCTTATATATAAAAAATGTAGAATTAAATTAAATATATAGCAATCATCAATGTTTATTGATTCAATCACCAATATTTTTTCATCAATAAGGCTAATTCTACAATGTACTTTTTGTTTTCTATTTTTTTGCTGTTTGTCTCTTGTTGATTAAAAAGGCAAGAGACAAACAGAGACAAATAGCAAGAAACAGGAAACAAAGAGCATATTGTAGAATTAGCCAAAGTATCATAAAATTCGTTTTGTATAGTGCTTCGTCTAACATCATGTAAACTGGTATCGAGATACTACCGTGTCTCCTAATACTTTTTGAAGGTCGCAAAAAGGATCGTAAAAACTTTTCACAAACAATATATTTAACACGCCAAGGGTAATATGTACAAAAAATTAAAGAATAGACATTTCAGATGTATAGAATAGACGAACAATTACCGGAAACATTCAAAGAAAAAACTTACTTAAGTTTAATTCTTCATGAATGTTCTCAAAGAATTTTGAAAATTCTCTTTTGAACAATAAACGACATTTATTTCTTCAGTGTATCCATTAATTGCATTATTAATACATTATTGTGACAAGTTCATTAACTTTGCGTTATTTTAACTTACATATTCTTATTTAAAAATTTTGTACTTATATACTTCGATATAATTTTACTTACTTTTAATTCAATTAGTTATGGAAAAATCGGTTAAATTAAGATTCAAATTTATCCAAGTTCACTGTTGCAGCATTATTATCACAAAATTTAATAAGTTATCAATTATATTACCATTAACATATTAAAATCACGCCGTTTTTTTTTTTATTATTTGTTATTATCTTCCTTTTATTAAATTATTCTGCAACTTTTATTTCGTATCATAAACGATATATCTTTGTGCCACATAAACATATAACATATTTTATCATTATCGAAATAGAAGCATCTATTTTAAAAGTGAATACTTACCGATGATCCCTCAAATGATCCTGCCTGCGAAAAGCCTTCCCACATATGTCGCACGAGTATGGTCGCTCGTCGGTGTGCGTCCTTTCGTGAATTAGCAGGTTGTAGCTCTTCGTGAACTGTCGATTGCAGAACTTGCATATGAATTGTTTTTTAGGCCTTTGACCCGTTGATCTTCGAGCGAGAAACGACGGAGGCTGCGGTGGCGGCGGTACCGGAAACATGGTGCCCGGATGACTCTGATAGTATAGATAAGGGCGTTGGGGGCAGCAACCCCTAAACGTTAATAGGGCTGCATCTTTCAACCAATTACTGATAAGAGTGGTCTGATAGTTGCTAGCACTGTGCGTTGGCTGAAGATGTTGCGGATGGTGCTGCTGGATATATCTGCCGTTGAGAAAGTTTGATTTGGCCCATTTCGAGGTTGAAAAAACTACATGTTGTTGTTGCTGCTGATGTTGTTGTGGATGTTGATGCTGATGCAACGATCTGTCGATCGTCGGCGGTGTTTGTGGTGGCGTTAGCGGCTCCGTTTTTGTCTCCATCTGTGTCCTCCCCGCACCCCCGAGCATCAAAAGGCAAAATAAAACCCGACTGACGCGAAAATTAAATGACCTTCACTTTAAGAATGATCGATCGTGGGCGATCGACGCCTCGCTCGCGAGACCCACATTCGTTTCGAATTGGGAACGAAAGCGTGCAGTGACGAAAGCGAGCGCAGTCGAGGAACCAGCGAGAGGGAGAGAAAAGGACTTCGGAAAAAAAAAGGAATAAGAAGATATTTACTCGAGAGTCGGCGCGATACTAAGCGTCTGAGTGCCGCAGTCGAGCCCAGAGGATCGCCGTTTACCTGGCGCCAACGACGACGACACGGTGGCTCCTCCTACCGTGTCTCGTACGCTGGATACGCCGGTTGGCGGCCCGACTTCCACAGGGGCGGAGCTTCCGGGTTGGGGTGACCCCGCGGGGCGTCGCGACGCTACCCATCCGTGGACAGCCGTGTTCTCCCGCCGCCGTCGTCGCCACGCGTCCACAAGACGCCGGAGGGGGTGGATGGAGCTGCCGTAGAAGAGAGGGGGAGACATATGATGTTCCGACGACGTAAGTTGAAAATGTTACGCTGATGAAAGATGGAATGCGCGCGTGCATGCCACGCATACGTATACACTTTACACATACATACTGTATATGTTGGTCGGTGATAAAATTTACACGTAATCTCGTGTAAATTAACGTAAGTTCATCAGATTTCAGATGCCACAGACTGGCATCCGAAAATGATGAACAATTTTGATTAAGTCGAGAAGAAACACATCGGCCAATGTATCTTTATCTCCTCGATTTAATAATAAATCTCTTATGATCTCTCTATATCTAAAAAAAAGTATAGCGAAGCATAAAAAGAAAAGTTTGCTGTTTAATGCATATTTATGTGTTCAAAAATTTAAATAAAATTCTCTTTGTTGAAGTACTGAAAAAACAGGCGATTTATAGAGAAATATTAAGGACTCTTTCTATTCTCTTATCGAGATGTGCTAGTACAAGAAGCTTTTCTCAATTTTTCTCGACTACGATAAAATTACATGAAAAAAGATACATTATTTCAATGGATAAATGACAATTTTTCATATGCGAAAATAAATCCCCGCGCGTAACGTATGTAACCGACACGTACATATACGTGAAAATGGGGACAATTCTGTTACTACAAACTCCATTGCAGTCAACGGACGAGCATGTTTCCAGCATGATGCATCGGATAATCGACTCATGCAAGTTTTCATGCGAGCCAACCACAGGGTCGACGGGCGCGAACCACCCCTACCGTAGGGATTACATATCACGAACCATTAGTATATAAACAACATGGCGCCACTAGCATGTTTTGTAAAACGATATAAATTATCATTGTGTTCTAGTCGAATAGATTTATATTTTACTTTTATAATATTTCTAAAAAGACCTGATAAAAATTATGGAAAAAATAAAATACATGAAAACATTCGTCTTTCATTATTTAAAGTAATTATATAAGTAGTTATATATATTTAAAATTATTAATTATATAAAATAGTATAAATAATTAATAGAGAAAATAAATTTTTTGGGGGAAAATTTTTATATTGATTATTTACTTTATTTCTATAAAAATTTGACAACACAAGAATTTCTTATTAATTATATAATATATTTTCTATATAGACGTTTTGTAATTATGTAAAAAATTAAAAATTTTTTTTATTTTTCAGATTTTCGAAAGGCAATAGATTAATCATTTTTAATAATGTGTAAAATCATTGTTTCGTCGCGTACGTATAGTGTAGTTACTAATTGGAACAGGCACTTTTACTCTTAACGTAATCCATAATCCATCTTCCTCGTTCTCATCCAATATTCTTTTTCGATGTATGGTCCAGTAATCTCATTATACGTTAACGATGCAGCACAGCATGATATTTGGGTTATCGATGCTACCGATACATTCGCTATGAATTTACATCAATGTCAAGGAAGATAAATCTTTATGTTAAGCTGTATTAATGAGTAACAAACTGATGAAACCTGTTTGGAAAACAATTGATTTTAATGATATTTATCAAGTAGTTATTATCATACACATCTTAAGTCAAAAATCGTTAATACATTGGAATTTCAAAAATTCTTATTAAGATAACGACACACACGATGTTTATCTTTCAATTTTTTATCATTTAAGTCGTTGTTTTTATATATTAAACGTTTAATATTCAATGCAAGATAATCTTTATATTAGATAAATAAAATTCAAAAGAAGAAAGAGAGAGAGACAGAGAGAGAGAAAGAAATGATACTTAAAGCTAAAGCTAGTATTCATAATCAGTTTTTATATTCAAGAGCGTCTTAAGTTCGACCTTGAGGTGTCACGAGCCAATCAAAGGGCCATATTAGCGTCTTAAGACATTATTTTCAGACGGTTCTTAAAATAAGAACCAACTATGAATACCGATCTAAATATGAAAAATGTATCTAATTTTAAAAGCTTAATTTTTAAAAGAATTTATTCAATAAAAATATTTTGGATAATTTAAAAATAATGAATAATTAATTTAAAAATACGTTGAAAATTAATATATAAAGGATAAAATCTGGATTGCTGAAGATGACTCAAAATAGGCACCGATGGCTCGTCACTCAATGCAATTGACTCGTGATCTGTAGATTCGGGTTTGATCTTATCTGCATCCCATATACGCGATTTTTCACATTTGCCGTTCGAATTCGGTATTAAACTGTAGATTCCCTCGAGTGTTGACAAATTCTAAGAAGTAAGAATGCAAATTACTATCAAATGCAAAAACAAAGCGAATCTCTGTTTCCCGAAGAGGCTAAAGAACTAAAAATTGATCCGCATGGTACTATGACTTCTCAAATGGGATCGGAAAATCAAATTCGGGGAATATACTAAGGCTCAAAATAGAGTCAAAACGTTCAATTAACTGTTGGACATCATAATATCACAATAAAAATTAATTAAAGTTTTTATATAATTTTGTTGCGCATGATTAATCGCGCTCTATTCTCATTAGCCTTGTTTGATTCTTCTTTAATTGTTTTAAAATATTGTTTCGGTAAAATGAACACAAAGAAAGTCGATAACTAATGCGCGGCAAAATACCATGAATAGTATCATTATCGATAACAATATGATATGTAAAGATTTATCTTATCCATTTATCGATTTATAACAGCACAGACAGTATGACACCGACGTAAAGGCATATTAACATTCGCGAGTTGAGAAGGAAGCTTTTATCGATCGCGCGAAATGACGTAGGCGAGTTATTTACAAAGATATTTTGGATTCGCCGCTTCTACCATTTACAAACCCTTTAAATAACTTAATGTTCGATTTTCCTCTAGTAATACTATCGATTATACTAATTATTTGATGTATAATCTTTAATTTTTATAAAAAATTAATAAATTCGTT
>Ga0157363_1002363_pt1 | contig 16584 bp, 10 predicted proteins | sample AttsexASBM1_FD_111477 | JGI IMG/M metagenome (GOLD analysis project Ga0157363, IMG submission 111477) | Fungus gardens microbial communities from leaf cutter ant in Ribeirão Preto, State of São Paulo, Brazil - Atta sexdens ASBM1 | ecosystem: Host-associated > Fungi > Mycelium > Unclassified ... | reverse complement strand
TACTTCATAGAAAATTAGCAATTATTTCTCCTCGTATAATTTTAATATTTACACTTTTTAATATTTCTACGTGTTAGCAATAAAGTGTTTATCTTGAAATATCGAAAAGTTTATTTTTCAATTTAAGCTGCAAATTTATTGCGAATATTACATACCCCGCGGAATACGTTCGAGGATGATGTTCTCGAACATCCATAACCCAACCAATATGATGCTCCACTGGAGGATTATTGCTGTGACGAGTCTTCCTTTTTCGTGGCGTTCTCGGATCAACAGACGGTCCATCTTTCACAACGGCAAAGAAACGTGGCGTGGTATTTCTTCGTCCTTCTTGTGAACAAAGTTTATCACTCCAACGATTCCTTTCCTGTCTATGATCTCTCTTATCTGGACTCATGCTTGGAAGCTGTTCAACAAATACATAGCATATATAATATTTTTCTAGGTCAATTTTTTATTTCGCAAAGTTTGAATTACCTGTAATGAAATCGAAACTTCTAAATCTTCCATAGAAGGAGGTGGTGGTGGTGGAACTTCCGGATTTGCTTTTCTTGGAGCTTTTGGCGCCATTTTTTCGAAATCTTCCTGACTAATCATATTAACCGTTTTGTAACTTCCAATGGACGAAGAAGAGCCATGCTGTATGTTAACATAACTTATTAATATCTCTGGATTTATTTTTATTTATTTGTTTTTTTAAATTTGAGAGATTAAAGTTCTAATCTTACTCTTTGAAAATTTTGTCTCCATAATTGTTCCTCATAATAATGTAATCCGTCATTGATAAACTGTTCTAATTCTTGAGTCATTTTTACTCTTGTAGTCCACTCTCCTGTTCTATCATGGCCCTCATGCTTTGGGATTCTGGATGATGTAGGACTGATTTGAGTAAATATTAATATTTTATTAATATCTCTATCCGATAATTCATTATCATCGTCATCTTCAGACCTGTAACAATTGTATATAAGATATAAAATATCAACAGTAATCTAAATGTTAAAAGATTAAATAATCATCTCACTCTCTTCTCTCTGTGCCATGATAAAAAAACAATTCAGATTTAAGCTTCTTAGGGCCGATTGTTCCATCTTTTGGTAAATTTTATCTGTTGGATAAGTAGCAAGATTACTCAATCACATGCGCGGATTATCAGATTTATCTCACAGATAAAATTTATTAAAAGGTGGAACAACCGGCCCTTATTCTTATAAACTTTCAAATTGTTAATAAATATAATATAAATTCAAACAAATTAAATACATTATAAATTTTTGAGTTTATTGTAACAAGCAGAAATTTTTAAATAAAAATACCTAAATTTTTAAATAAAAATCTAAATTCATTCATATTACAATATCCTAAAATATTTCGATATTGACTTGCATGTAAACGGGGATGAAAGAAGCAGATAGTAGAGTGAGAATATAGGACAATCATAACGATTTTTAGAGTTTGCTGTGATCTTGTGAGCAGGTAAGTAAAGTCATCCTATGAAAGACCCATGATTCACACCGCATTAGCAAAAAGCTAATGTGACGATGTCAAGATCCGACGAAGAAATTAAACGATTTTTATGATCAAGAGAAACTTAAAATATTTTATAACAAAGTTTCAGAGAATGAAACTTTGAGGACATCTTGAGTGTACGTAAACAATGCACAAAGTACCAGTGATAATTTCTTTGAATCTTTTCTCTCAAAAAATTTTTTCATATTATAAAATTTCTTTGTACGGATATTATTTCATACTTTTGTAAGATAAAATAAATAATTTTCCGACTAAAAATTAAATTTTTTTCCAAAAATCGTTTTATTTTTGTTACGATTTTCACTTTTCAAAATAATTAAGGTTTTTACGGTTTTTAAAACATCTATAAATTGTCTTTTTCGTAAAAAAAAAACATTTCACAAGAGTGTGAATATAGATTCATCTGCCTAGACCATTTTTTTTCTTTCAATGTATTGCAAAATTATGATTTTTTAATACATAAATAATTTTTATATTTCCTTCTGTATTTTGCTACATAAAAAAACATCTGAGTTAAAAAATGTTCAAAATACAAAATACAGATGTAAAATAAAAAAAATTTTTTTTCCGATTTTTAAATTGATTTATTAGGAAAAATATGCTGCTGGCATAAACGAATCGCCGTTCACATGACATTAGTGAAAAACAGCGGTTCACACACAGGGTTAATTAACAGAGTAAATTAACACCCATCCATCTAATGGCACTACAGTCCAAATCTGATCAGAACTTCCTCTAGATGAGGTTTCTAAACAATAATTTTTCCGGAATTAGGTTGTTAGCTTAATGTCCGACTTCCAATGGGAGATAGGAGAACGAATGCATATATCTACTGATATATGGGATCTACAGTTTAACGCCGAATCCAAATGGCACTGGTGATCAAAGGTATTTTAATCATCAGAGGGAGTCATTTTCGGTTTAAATGCGAAAAATCGCGTATATGACGCAGGGGATTGACTCGGATCTACGAGTCAATCCCATCGAGTAAGCCATGTTTGACGTTTTAATTACACGTAAACTAACCATTCTGAAAAGGCATTATGTCGACCAGTCGGAGGCGGTGAATCCAGTTCCTCGTCAAATTGAAAATCCAACTCTTCTCGTATTGCATTTTTCATTTCAGATTTCTCTTTCTCTTCTGTTCTGTCCTTGTGTGAATGTCTTTCTTCTGTTTTGTCTTTATGTAGATGTTTGACTCTTCTTCTCACCTAGAATTTATTTCTGTAATACTTTCGCAAATTTCTGTAGTTTAATACAATAAAAAATAAAATGATAATTACCTCCTTCCAAGCGTTGTCGCTTGATGAATCCGATTCTCCGTTGATTCGTTCTGATAAGCTGTCCGAAGTAGAAACATCTGTTGTGGCCGGTAATTCATTGTCTCCTCTTACATTCGTGGGAGAACTATTATTAAAAGAGAGAAGATACTTTTCTGCAATCTCCATTGTTTCTTTTATCTTTTCAAAATGAAATTTGTTTGTTGTCTTTGTTTGATTACTGTTATCTTTGTTTGATTGCTGTTTCGTAGCGGTAAATCCATTGATTCTTTCCGTTGTCGGCACAAACTCTGGCACATCAGGATTTAGAATCTCATTTATTATGGAAGAATTTATCTCTGGTTCATCATATCTTATTGTTGAAATGGAATGGTAAGATTCAAACACACGAGGAACTGGGGGAGCAGGCATTGTAGATAAAGGCTTTGCAGTAGGACAAAATGTAGTTTCAGAAGTAGGAATTATTTCAGACTGAGATGGGTTAGACTGTTGCGCATGATCTGAAAAGGCGATATTACTAGCTATGTCCAAAAGAGGCCATTTTAATGGATCGAATCTTGTCCTAATCTGAAAAATAAAAATTTATATTATTAAAAAAATTCGCCATTATATATGTGCGTAAAGAACATATATGTAAGAATTGAATAATTATAAATATAATGTAATGAGGCCTACTATCAAACCCCATTCATCGAACTTAAAATAAGTTCTAATGGTGTCAGCGAATCCTCTTCTATTTGCTATAGCACAAGTTTTATATCTAACACATATGTAACATGCTAGATTTTTTTAAAAATATGTGCTGTAATCGATTTCGTCAGATTACATGCGCTATTTTATTAATTTAAAATAAGTTTATAATAATACCTTATATCCATCTTCTAATTCTAACAACTCCAGTCTATCGGATTCCAAGACTGCTTCTATCACCAAATCTATATCCACCGTTAAATTTTGTACACGTTGAAAAGATGCGATCAAAGTGAGAGGTAAATATCCTTGAGCGTTCATTTTACGACGTAGGAAAAAGTCCTTCACAAGATTTTCTTCAGAAAAGTAATATTCTCTGTGTAAAAAAATAATGTTATCCAAGTTATAATATATATGTGTACAAATTATATATTATTAATTATAATTATATATATATATGTGTACAAATTATGTGTACAATTATATCGATATAAAAAATATAGATTAAATTTACATTTGTTTTCGTATGTATTCTTTTAATGTAATGGTATCTATGTAATTTGCATTATTAAAATAGCACGTTCCCATATAAGGTATCATATATCCAGAATCCGTATGTTCATATTTATGGGTCTGTAAAAAAGAAGAAAACATGAAGTCTGAAGAAACAGAAATTACAAATATAGATATGAACTTTAAAGATCTTCAGTTCTACTATCACTTATTATCCATCAAAATAAGGTCAGAGAGATTCCCACTTAGGTAACATCATTATTGAACTATCGCAACTCGCGGTAATAAATAATTTAAACTGCGTATATCAAAAAGAAATTACTTGTGCACAGTCTGTCGTATAATTTGTATACTCGTGATCGTATCGGTGTCTGAAACCACCACGGCCACGCCCGCCTCGTCCTCTACCTCTGTAATTTCTTCCACCGCGTCCTCGTGAATTATATCCAGTTGATCTATCGTAATCTCTTTCACGCCAGTGCTCACCATCGTTCGCTGTTGATCACAATATAATTAACATTTATATTCGTTTGTTTTTATTATCGCTACATGCGTACATTGAAGTTAAGTTTCAATACATACACAAGCATACGCACGCACGTACGCACGATCATTATACATATACAAATAAAATTACCTTCACCATTTCTTTCTCTATGATTTTGAAATCTCGGTGATCGCATAGTCCCACGATTTTGTGCCAAGTCAATCTCAAGCGGGACCCATTTTTGTTTATTCGCTGTACAAATGATAATTAGATTTAAATTAAATATAGATTGAAAACATTTCTTATTTACATTGTAGAACAATTCATTTATAAACAAAGTTATTACAAAAGCTTTATTACATTATCTATAAGCAATTATTATAATGAATTCCAAAGATAAAGATCGATTTTCTCACCTTTCCTTTTCTTTTCATTGTTATCCATATGCTCGTCGCTATCATCTTGATAGTTTATCTGTTCCTTGTTCTCTTTGCCTTTGCTTTCGACAATGTTGCACGTCTTAGAAGTACTTGGTTCACCATTAAGCACACCATTTTGCTTCAAAGGAGTTACAGTTGTTTTCCTCTATATTAAAAGATAAAATACATTCTGTATACATACAAAAAATAAAAAAATAATAAAAGAGAATTCATAAAAGTAAGATAACTCGAGGAACGCGTACGTATAATGTGTATAAAAAAATATGTACAAATAATGAACAGTTCTCAGACATAGAAATTTTTATCTGAGATGACAAATATTTGATATTTTTCTAGCAAAATTTCTACACTCACAAATGCACGAATAAATCATTTGCAAGCTCTAGATCTTGCACAGTTTATTATTATGTAATAATGACATAAAAAATTTATTATTTATGGCAATTAGAATAGATAAAACCATTATTAATACTTATTATTTGATAATAATTATATAACAGTTTCATTTAAAATAATAATTTAGATAACTTGCTAAAGGTATGATAGTAATTTAACAGAAATTCAATAATAATACCCACCTCTATTTGTGTTCCTAAAGTAGGCCAGTCTCCAATGTTTGTAAAATCACTTGCCTGTTGTAATGCACAAGAAAAATATATATGTTACAAAAAATGTTTTAAAGTATTTGTAACGTTAGAAAAAAGATAAATACTTTAATATTTGTATTCAAATGAATTATATATAACTCATAAAATAAATCTTTTTAAATAATTTATATTTGTAATTAATCCCCTCATGTATAATTAAAAATTATGCCGTATATATTCTGTAAAATAAAACAATATATAATATAAATATATTTCACTATTATATTTAGTAAACCATTTAATTTAAATAAAGATTTGATTCGTTACATCTATTGAAGTATTGGAAGTTTATTTTCATCATTCTGTGTATTTCAGAAAGTTATGTATCAATTGCATTTAATTATATATATTATATATTATAATATAGAAATAAAAAATTCTTTTGTGCTTATAATCGAGTATGCTAAAATCGCTTATCTTTTTTAGATAAATACGCGCGTACTAAATGAATAAAATAGAAGACAAAAAAACATATCACATACGTTTTGATTGAATTTCCTTCTATCTCTGGGAGCTCTGACAATTGTAGGTTGGGCACCGCTTTCAACACCATTTTCTGGAAATAAGAAGAAGAAATGTTTTTATGTAAATATTAAAAACCAATATATATAGTTATATAAAATTGTATGTAATACGTTTTACAGATATAAATTAATATCAATAAATTTGCAATAAAATGTATCGCATGCATCAATATATTGGTTAGACATCAGTTATTTTATAAATGTAATATCTAAAAAAGATATTATTTTTATAAAATAATCTTTTTGACATATACTGACTAATATGTTAATGCAACACGCGGTACATTTTCCAAAACTAAACAAAGAATTTTCATTCTAACATAAAAAAATATGAAAGCTACATGGAGATATTCTTGTGCAAATATTGGACTACTGTAGTCAAGAATTTTGTATGAACAACCTATGCAGAATTTAATATATTCAGGACCTGTTAAATATTTTTTTCTCGAAAACCGTCTCTGAATAATTATATCTTTATCGATTTCTTCGTAACTTGTATTCCAAACCGCGTGACCTCGATTATCTTTCACATACACGCGCGTGTTTCACGAATATTTTTATCTGTAACATTCGACGTTAGGTCGAAGGTGGAAGATGGAGTAGATGCTGAATAAAATTTTCATACAAATTTATCTTTTTTAGTCACTTTAACTGTTTATTAAATATATTAATTATTCTTCTTTTTTATCAAAATTCTTTGTAGTTCTTACGATTATTATCGTTGTAAACGAAATATCTTTAACTGTGTAAGAAATATTAATGGAGAGATAAGTCTTGGAAGCCATATAGCATTTGTAATTGAAAGGGCAAGATTAGAACAAGAATTGGTATACTGTTAATTGAGAAGTCAAAGCGTTATAATACTATAAAATGCTACTGAGAATAATGAATATTAATTATGTTACGCAACATAATTCAATATAGTAAAATTGTAATTAAATAACGTTTATCGTATGATTTCTATCTTATCGTAATTATTTTTCATTATCTCAAAAAATTGTATCAGTAAAATAGTTTTCGAACTTTTTATATTTATGAGTTCTCATATAATTATATGTATCATTAACTTTAAGTTTTCATTGTTAATTCTGCGTCATTTAGAAGATTTGAAATGAGTTGTGATAAAAAACATCAACAATTCCACCATATTTACCCAAATTAATTCTATTTTTACACTCAATTTTCATAGTTACTTTACGTTGTTTTTTTACTTATAGTTGATCTTTACATGTAATATTTACACTTAATTGCTTCCGTGCCAAGGAATGCCGAAGCCAGATAATTATGGGCAATTTGCCCTCAATGTAGGCGTTCAAAATAATAAACAAGACTTAAATACGATTCGAACATTCTCTCCTAGTAGGACAAATGTAAGATAAAATCTTTTTTTAATGAAACAAATTATTCAAAAGTTAGTTATATTTAATTTATTAATAATTAACACCGATATACTCTATTTAATTTATGACTTACACGAATCTATTATTTCCAGCTTTTTTTTTAGTGTTTTTCTTCTATTTTATTGCATCTGAAACGCCATCTTCAATGAAAATAAAAAATAAAAAAAGAATAAACTTCCGCTTTTTAAACATTAAACATAGATTATAAACATTTACAATCTATATCAAATATATGATTCATGATTTTAATGTCTCCGCTCGAAGTTACGTTAACTAACGTTAGGCCAGGATGTGGTCGTACGTGTCACGAGGTGTAATAACTTCACGTAATCCTATCACGATTCAGCGACTATTACCAGAATGTTATTGAAATGTTACCGGAAGTTATAGAACAATACATGTCATTTATATTTATAATTCTTGGTCAGTGATAAAAGCTAAAATATACTCTTGTAAAGTACGAGCACAAAATTTAATGATTTAGTTAGATTGTACATAAATGAGTTAACACAACCGAGATAAGAATGTTCGGCAAGAGTTTATATACGTAGCAAAGTAAAAAAATAATTCGAACGAATAAGAGTTCATATATATATATATATATATATATACTGTTTATTTTCTAATCAACTGTTTATCAACTGTTTATCTTAAAGGAGAGAATTACTTAAAAAAGTCAGTTTTTCTTTGCAATTTAGATTGCTTGCAACTTTTAATCATAATTTTAAACTCGAATAACCAAATCATCCATTCATTTCTGAACAGATTGGGAAATATTATAAAAATTCCAGACACCGCTGTAACGTTTGCATCACAAGTTATAATATGCATATGAAGATAGCAGTGATGATGTCGACTCACTTTTGAAAGCATCATCTTTACTTTCGTCTATCTTCATCGCGTCACGTGTACGCGACCTTTCGAATTTAACAATCCAATCCGTTCCGTTTCGTTGCCACCCAAGTTGCGGTCTAATTAAATTGTGGTCTTAATTGCATCAGCAATAAGAATACCATTGATATATCGCGCGAACGAAACTCCATATGCATTTTAATGTGACAAACGATGCGTCTTAGCCGCACAGATTATTACGAACGTCCACGCCTGAATGTCCATTAAGGCGAGTCTCGCTTCTCTCAATAAATAATTAAACGAGCAAATGGGTTAAAACGATTAGATTCCTCACGATTGATTCCTCGACGAAGTCGCAAGGCTTCGGGAATCGGAACGAACGATGTTCTAGTCCAGACTCAATACACTTAATGAAATATCTTGCAATCAATGCGATTGCACGACGGAGCGAAGTATCGATGCTGAAGTCACGATTCGAACGTCGACGAGTCACTGAGAGCTGGCTGGCCTCAAGAAGAGAGAGAGAATCATGGTGAGACGATAGAGAACTACTCGCGACGCCTGGGAATACTCTCGACTTTCAGCCTCAGTAGACTTTACGGAGTAGGTTTGTTTCATCTTCGAGTACACAAAGAAAATGTCTTTGATATAGAGATTTAATAAAAAGATAATCTCCTATTTCTTCCTCTTCTTCGTTATCCTGAAATGTGTATTAAGAAAGCTATGAGCGTTTCGCGGATTATTTCTGTGTCAAGTGTATTAGAATGTTAATATTTTATGAACACTGCAGGTCACTTCATCAAGGCGAGGAGCTGTCTGACAGCATACCATGATGAAATGAACTACAATGTTCATATACATACACGAAATGTTAGTATTCTAATAATGGACGTGAATACGGAGATAAACGTATAGCTTCTGTGTAGAAATTAAATGGAAATCTCAACAGCTTATTAGCATGTATTTTTTCAATTCTACCGAGGTTACATTCGATCCCGGAATTTTTACTTGACGGAGGCCTTGACGACCAAGTTAAAGTGGAGGTTCTAGAGCAATTCGAAATGCCTCGTGTGCGCGGCGGTGCACTCGATCGAAAGATATTTGCCGGTCTATCTGGACAAGTTCCCCGAAACAGGTTTTCCATTCTCGCGACTCTCACTTTCTGCGACACATATTTTAATGTGGATCGAATGTGTCGATCCGTTGCGACAAGACCAAGGCCCAACATTTTCGCGGTGCGCTCAAAGCTGAATGCGTCCGATTGGACATCTCTTTCCATTAAGGTTTCATGCATTTTTTCGCATCACGCACACGAGATCGGAAGCCGATGCTAGCTATGGCTCAATGAGCGGATTCAAGGCTGACGTTGAACAGGAATAAAAATCGAAAGTACATTAATTCTAAAAATGTACTTGAATTGCAGATTATTTGCGTCCTATTTTCCGCGGAATTCGATCGAGCGTGTCGTTGGCAGAAATTACTTATATTGCGTGTTTCCTCTCTCTTTTCTCTCCTTCACACATATACCAAGAAAATAAAATGCTTGATTACAGAATGTAGCTGAAAGAATGAAAATGACAAGTAAATATTCAATAAGGGGAAAAGAGGATTATAATTTAATAAAAAGTAAATTGTATTTAAATTCTTCTTACATTATTGAACAAGATATTTTTTCTAAAAGTGTGAATGTTCGAGCACATGGACTGTTATAAGGCTTTCCACAATAAATCGAGTCATTATTCATTATTAAGTAATAGGTTAAAATATAAATCATAAGTCTTAGAAAATTTACATCCAGAATAAATCATATTAGATTGTTACGTCACAACGTTTCAGCCAATTAAAAGGATGATAGTTATCAAGGCAAATAACAATATATGATTGGTCAGTTATAACGTAATCTAAGTTATAAATCATAATAAATGGAATTTATATGTCATTTCCATGCAGTCACTGATTACTGACTTATTGTTGCCTCATGACACTATTGACTATTCGCTTACAAGTTGCTCCTGACTTCTGATCTATTACTAACGGCTTGTTGTAGAAAATCCATTAGGCAAGAAATGTTATATGATTGCATCCTGTAGAAATGATTCGCGACGTCCACCGAAGCGCAAAACGAGTGTCAATGTCATTGTCCTCGTGACACTCTCCCGAGTTCTCGTCCCGTATGATCGGAACAAGTAGATCAATTACGGTCCCGCAGATTCGGCGAGTTTTACGCCGCGCGCCGGAAATGTGTGCGCCTACACGAGCGTCTCAAATCGAAAATGCCACGGTATTATATTTTCGGTAGCGATGCTGAGAGAGCAGCTTCGCTGAAACAAGACGCCCTGTCGCGCATTCACGAGACGTTTAAATCGTCCGGGACTTCTTCTGCAAAACTGTAAAAATGAGAAATGCAAATGAAAGATCCGTTACCTCATTCGTTATATATACGCAGTAAATTGCTTATTAAGAAAATTATAAAATTTTGTGGAGGGAAAATTTGGAAAATATGAAAAAAATCTTCTGTAAATTTTCTCATAATAAAAAATATTTTTTTAAGTATTTTTTATTTTTTCGTTGTGTCGCAGGAAAAAATATTTTTATTTAACCCTTTCTGCAATAATTAGAATGAAAAAATATATTATAAAGAATGAACTTATCCTTGACATATATATATATATATTTCCTTCATAAAAAATACATTTACATGCATTATAAAGGAAAATTTTTTTCAGGGTAGTGATTTTCAATGTGCGGTTCGTCTAAATTTTTTGTTGACTCGCATAGTCATAAAAATATATTTTCTATTTAATCCAAACAAAATAAACATTATGCATATCCACAAGATTTTTCCTATTTCTGAAAGTAATCCTTAAAAAAGATTGAACATTACTATTTTAGAAGATAAAGGCAGATTTGCTCAGTAAAACAGATTAAAGCAGATCGAATCTTCCGATATGCAAATAAATTGCTGCTGAAAACAACTCATTGGTCTCCCCATGCGACATTTTGATGCCACGTACATATGCTGAAACATGTTGACAGAGTGTGAAGATAAGGTTGTCGGTGGAGCACTCTGAGCTCACACTCTTATTATCACGATTATCGAATATCTAAAGTAAAGATATACGCTACTGGTTTTCTTTTAATTTAATAGTTGTTTTCACTTTTTCTACAATCTACGCTAGTAGAAAAATGTATGTAAATTTTAATATATAACATAATATTTATTTACGGAAAATAAATATTTAAGAAATAACAAATATAATAATTAAATTAAATTAATGATTCTTTTACCAAATATGTTCAAATTTAATAAATATTCTACTGGAATTATTTAAACAAATATTTTAACAAATATTTTTATAATTTAATACATTTTCCTCAGTATATATTTTATAAATTTATTAAATGTGCAGATTGCAATGAGATTCGATTATGGCAAAGAAATTCTATTAAATTACCATTAGGCATAGAAATTCTTTCGCGACTACATTCTGAAATATGCAATGTGTATGCATATTTAAATCTAAAATTTTTTCCAGAGCAAGCGAACATAATAGTCGAATCAATAAAAAGTTATTCGATAACACACGGAAACATTGGCGATCGCGTACATTTTACGATTCTTTCCTTAATCAATAGTTTTTGCTTATAGACCACCGTATCTCCTCGATTTTTCAACACTCGCACACTTGCGCGTTTCTATTTTCATGCCTCCGTTTCATAATATATATATATATATATATCTCATCCAAAACAGACCTCCCGTACAGTTTTGTCACAGAAATATTCGCCGTTCTAACGTGTTTTTAAAAATTTTCAAGTTTCTAACGAGAGGCATGATAAATTTGCGCAATACTGTCCTCAACATCTGGAAATAGCAGCATTTAAATAATACAAGGATGTTTTTAATATCGACAAATTAGAAATACTTCAATTTTAAGTGATTAAAAATTTGAAGGTTTCCGATAAATTATAATTTGATAAAACTGGCAAATAGATAATCTTTTTCTCTTTATCAAATATATAATTATGGAATTTGTATATATATATATATATATATATATATATATATATATATATAATAATAATTATAAAAATTAAATATTAAGCTATTTGTTGGTAAAAAAATAAAATGTCAGGAAGAATGAAGTCTGATGAAATTTACAATTTTAATCTTATTAAAAAAGATGAAGAAACAACGAAAAGAAGAGAGGAAAAAAAAGAGAAAGAAATTCTCTGCCATCATGAATAATACAATCTATTTATAGGTATAATATTTCCGTGAAATCGGATATTTCGACACGATCTCTCGAATTTCAGCGAAGCCACCGAAGTGCGAGGTGGTACGCGTTAATCAAATGAGATCGTACACGAGTGTGCGACAAGTTAATAATTATGTAATCATTATCGTGCACCCGCGCGCGCACTAATGACTATCGGAAAGTCCGAAGAAAGGCGATAAGAGATTATTTTGCAATCGGGGCTAAGCGCAAGGCCGCGTGTAAAGTTCGTGGAGCTTTATTTATCGACGGCACAATTTATTCCTGCCGAAAAACGCTGAAGGTAAGTACGTACTTAATGCATATTTAACGATGCAAAATGTCTTAACGAGCGTCTCGCGACAGGTGTCCACCCAAAATTAATCGCTCGACATTTAACGCCTCCTCATCACGAAACTAAGGAAAACTATCCATAAAGCTGGATGAATTTCTTGAAGGCTTAGAGTACTTATATTTATTCTCTCCTTACGTCAAATATTTTCTTGTAAAAAATAATAATCAGTAAAATAGTAATTAATATAATTGAAGAATTCGCTGCAATTAGCTGATCATAAATATTAAAAAAAAACGGAGTAAATGAATTCTAAATAAGATATCATTTACTCCAGCTTTACAAAATGTGGGTTAATCTATCGCAACAAGCTTTTTAACTGTACATATATAATTAATACATATAAATAAAAGACTAATGTATTAATTTCAATCATACATACAGAAAAATGTTATTTAAATTTTCTAAACTCCTTGGAGTAAAATCTCACTCCGAAATTTAGAATGAAAATTGAGCCACTTTTGGAAAAGAGTGGCTTAATAGTCAATCTTTTTTAAAACTCAGAGATTTACTCCAAAAATTTTTAACTCACACTACTTAACAATATATAAAACTTTCTGTAACACACATAAAAATAATTAGAGATTAGTTGAATAACTCTGTCAACAAAACATGTTAAAAAACGTCAAGTGTACTTTGAAGAATTATGTAACTCACCTGTGGCATCCTGTTGCTGTTGCTGCTGTGGCTGCAGCACTCTCCTTTCCCTCTCGCTCTGTTTGTCGATGCAAGTAGACGTTGCGACGACATTGGATGGTTGCTGTTGCTGTTGCTGCTGCTGTAAGGGAAGAGTCTTTGCGCTTTGCGCTGCCGATATTCGGTTTCTCGTCCAGGGGTTCACCGCGGGTAAAGGCGCTTCGACGTATTTGACCGGCGGCGGCGGTAAGGACGTCGATTGCGCTTCCGGCTCGATGCTCTGATCATCCTTGTAATGATGGGCCTCCTTCGGGCCATGATCGAGGACGCCATTGCGGTCGGCGCGCTCTCTGTGCGATCTCTCGTCGCTGCCGCGTCTACCGGCGCCTCCACCCCCGACGCCATTGGGACCACGTGGTGGTGGCTGATGGCGGTTGTTGTTATCGCGTAACCGGTGACGCTCCCGATGATTCTCGCGATATTGCTCACGCAATTTTTCCTTACGCCGGGCGCCCTTCGTGGCGACTGTCTGGAATTCACCATCGTTGCCGACACTGCCGTTGTTGAGCCGTTCGACGTCATTCTGGCCGTCGTCCTCACGTGACGCGCCAGGCGCCGGCGACGCCAATGGCATGTGAACGACGTCGACGTGCGCGACCGGCATGCTCGACGAGTTCTCGTGATGATCGCGTCTCTCAGGACAGCTGTTCGGGACAGTCTGAGGGCACCGTGTGATTCTCTGATAGGATTTGCCACCCTTCACACTTGGCACTATCTTCTCCTTCGCATTTGTTGTCGTTTGATGTTGTTGTTGTTGCAACAAGTGTTGCTGTTGCTGTTGCGGCACTGCCACCTGATCGTCAATGTTCTCCTTGTTGTTGCTCTTGAAGGAGTTGGCACGATTTTGAGAGGCACCTTTCGGATTCAGCACACTGGCGTAGGACTGACAGGGCCCCGCCTCCTGTCGCTCGCCGCCGCTCCGAGCGCCACCTTGGCTAGCTAGCTTTGCCGCCATCTTGCGGCGCACGCCGTCAGGGAACAAAAACACGAGGTTCGCGGACCGTGCACGAGGTCGATGCGTACCGCTACCGAATTCACCCTCGCTGCCGTCGGGACGTCACTCCCCCGCAGAAACTCTTTCAAATCGTCCTCAAAGGGGGGAAAGGAGAAAGGTTCACGATCACGGCCGTCAACGGCGGACGAATTCGCGGGACGGGCAAACTAACCTAGTGCGCGTCCTCGAATTTCACATGCCCCACTCCATGCTAAAGGAAAATTCCGTCTCTCGCGTGGCGTTCGCACGATTGTTCACCCCGAAGGAGGTTGCGACGGAGACACGATGGTCCACTTCCGTCAGCTTCCGTGATTCGGCACGTCACAGGACGTCACAAGCGGGGGAGAGGGGAGATCTTCCGTGAGACGCGCGCGCGGCGTGCGAGCACGCGGTCGCGCGGAACAAAGCAGATGTATCACCTACGTTCGCCGCGTGTACGTCGTCCGGTCGCGCAATGATCACGCGAGGTCGCCGGCGTTCAGTAAGACGCGCGCGGAGGCGCGCCGCAACCTCGTGCTATTCCCCGGCGGGGGGGTTAGGAACGAACGCGCTGACTCGGCGCTTTCGGCGATCCACCACCGGCGCGCGGTTCACGCACCTCCGCTCGGAGCAACGTGAACGGCGCCGCGGATCACGAGGCTGGTCTCAAGTCCACGGACGATCGTCGAATGGCACTTGGGACGTGTACCATACGCGCCAACACACCAGCGAACGATGAACACGCGCACAACCCCCCCGGCTCGGTTTCGTCACAGTATCTATCCGGTATTCTCTCGTCCGAGAGAGAACTTCGCTCGCTCGCGTTAAACTCGCGATAGCACTGATCGACAAGATCGCGAAATAATTCCCGCAACGCACCCGCGTGCCTACCAGTACCGGCGTGGCATCGCGTTACCGCGGATTACGTAAACGCGGCGCATTTTCTGCGGAGCTCTTTCCACGGGAACGCGTGATACATGTGGCCAAGGCTGGTGAGGCCTCTAAGAGCACGGTCGCGGGCCGACCGGCTTCCGGTCTGATCGATCATGACACGCCAGGTGGCGCGCGTTCCTTCCGCGGCAGCCATCTGCCGCACGCTTTTTTAAATTCAAACGTGTCTATACTTCATTAATGCCCATTTCCACCAATGTAGATTAACTTTAATCTCGATTCAACTTACTCTTCTTTTTCTAATCTTTAGAATTAGTAAGTTGAATCGAGATTAAAGTTAATCTATGTTAGTGGAAACGGCCATAAGATTCTATATAAAGATGCTTTTTTATCTTGACACTTATTTTTAAATCAAAACAGGTCATGTGATCAAAATTGACGCTTGATATTCGTCAATTTTTATCATGTGATCTGTTTTGACGCTAAAAATGAGCGTTGAGCGTCAACATGAAAAAATACCTTTACAAGATCTGGCTTGGCTAAGAGTAGTTTTGTCAAAACTAGAATGAGAAAGAAGGATATACATTAGACTGTTCTCTTTTTCGAAATGAACTTCTTGTACAGTTTATTTTTTGTTTTTTTTTCTCCGAAAAGAAAAAGAAAAAACGAACCACGCAAAAAGTTTAGTTAAAAAATAGAATTATTGTCTCTTTTTATTTAAGCTCTCGTTCTAACTTATACTGTTTTACTTATTCTAATTTACTGAAGTTGACAAAAACATTGGGTCAAAAGCTTGTCATCTGTTGACTAAATTTCATTATAAAATGTCTAATAATATGCAGAAAAGTGACCGATTGCTAGCCAATTCGAACCCTTCGCATTTCTGGAAAAGCGAAAATTCACTACTATAATTTCGTAAACTTCATTAAATAAGAAAACTGGGCAAGAATTCGAATATAAATTATTTGTATGATGTGGAATTAGAAAGAGAAAAAGTTTTAGTTTCGGATTATTTCATACACTTTAAGATTATTATCTTTCTCTCTCTCTCTC
>Ga0157363_1002362_pt1:0-15000 | contig 16587 bp, 13 predicted proteins | sample AttsexASBM1_FD_111477 | JGI IMG/M metagenome (GOLD analysis project Ga0157363, IMG submission 111477) | Fungus gardens microbial communities from leaf cutter ant in Ribeirão Preto, State of São Paulo, Brazil - Atta sexdens ASBM1 | ecosystem: Host-associated > Fungi > Mycelium >... | reverse complement strand
TTTGATATATCTAGTAGAAGAAAAAATCTTATGCATACAATTGTGCAGACAGATTTATTGATGTTTATTTTATATTGAATTATATTGTATTTTAGTATTGAAATTGAATATTTTAATGCAAATGTTGAGAGTGCTTTTATAACTTGCTCAGTGCTCATATTACCTTCTGGTAAGATGTATGAGCGCAGAAAATTTTTTGTAAAATTCATTTCCAGGAGTAAAGTATAATAGTCACTTAACACTTGATTTTGAAACGCTGAAAAAAAATTTCATCCTAATTTCATCAAAATGAAATCCTAAAACAAATTTTTTATAAGATTAGATTGTGGTTTAGTATTACTTAATTTACAAATATTAACACATTGAACAAAATGTTTTATCTCAATATAGAGTGGGGGAAATAGAATTTGGAGAAAAACATAGGAAATAGAAAAATAATCTGCTCAGTTAATATAATAAATTTTCGAAAGTTAAAAAAACTTATTGTTAATGCAGTGCTTACACATTATCTGCAGTGCATATATAATGCCCAATCCTGCCTTATATAAATATAATAATATTTTATGTAAATATAACTTACGTAAATATACAACTTACAAAAAATAAATATATATTTTATACATATATATTTTTGTCTAATATTATTCAGAAATTGCGAAAATTCATAAAGAGACTTGCTGCTATAGATGATACATTAGAAGAGTTAGGCACTCTTAAAATATATCGAAAATTGCATATACGTATAAAAAGAATATTAATTGGATGGCTGGTGTATACTCAAGTGGCAAATATAAGTGATACGATATGGTTTTCTTATAAAATAGGGAGTCAATGGTGCGTGCCTTATATTGCAAATCATCTTCAAAATGCCATGTTTATAGATTTAGCATTTATAACTTGTCTGTGGTTTGTATATTATTTAAAATATTTGCATACACTATATATTAATCAATGTCTGTTTCAAAGAAATATTACCATAAATATTTTTTTAGAAAACTAATATTTTTTAATAAAGTAATTTAATGATAGATATAATCCAAATATAATTTTTTCGAACTAAAATAATATTTAATACAATATTTTTATAAATTTAAATTAATCATTCTTATTTAAAGACTAGATATATATAACAAATTTATATATATTTTTAAGTTATCTGTAGCTTATTCACCATAAATTTTAAAATTATAAAATTATAAAATTTTTCTTTACAGGTATATTGGCACCAGATTTGATAAGTTAAATGAACATATGAGATACTTATTGTTGAGAGAAGAACATGGTATAAGATATATACGAAGAAAAATAGTAGTGTCTATTCATATCGGGTGTATTAATATTTACAAGCGCGTATTTTGGATCATAATGTAAATCAGTACATAAATATATTTGGATAAATTATTATTTGAATAGATTGTTATTATTATTATTATTATTGGATAGATTTTGATCGGATCTAGTCTAGATGCATTATATAAAAGCACTCCATATAGCGTACTTTATCATAGAAACATATATTTTGAGAACATTCTTAAAAGATATTCAGAGGAAGTAGGAGTTGTCCTCTGAACACATTTTTAAAACGTAAAAATTTTATCGGGGACAGCGTTAAAATTTGACAAAAATTTAAAATTTAATTAATTAATATAATTCATTTAGATAAAACAATATTTTTTTCATTTATTATTTTTTTAATACTCTTATTAACAATTTATATATTTTGACATTTTTACGTAGGCATCTTCATTTGGAATTATGTCAACTTGCTCGCGAATTAAACACAATATTCGAAATACAGATAACTATGTTAATAATAGTTTATGTGACATATATGACAAGAATATTTCGTTATATCTTTATATGTATAACAGCAAATGATAATTTCTTGCTAATAGATTGGATTAACATTAATATTTGGCTGCTCTTATATGTAACTAGAGTTTTTTGCTTAAATTATGTCTGCGAAAGTGTTAGTGCTAAGGTGAATCCACGCACATACATAATTTTATAAATATACACCTTCCTCCCCTAAAAGTGGCTAAAAGTTTAGAAATATTTTTGTATTTTTACAAAAACTTAAATGTTTTGATATAAAAAATCGTAGAGATGTTTTTAACATTTAATGTTAAACAAGAACAGATGATGAATTTGACGCATCGAAGCGATTTTTCAAACGTTTTCAAACAAAGCCTGTGTAAAACTTTAACTTTAATCAACTTTTTTAAAATTGACAGTCAAAGAAAAATAAAAAAAATTTTTTTGAAGCTTATACGAATCAAGTACACTGCAACTAACATTTTTTTTATCTTTTTTTTTTAAGAAGAAGTAAGTTTACATAATAAAACTTATACAATAAAATAATTCGATATCTTTGAGAACAATCATTATACCAACTTTTTTAATAAATAACATTTTAAAGCTTAGAAAATCTACTTTTAATTTTGTCTAATTTCATTGAATTGATGCTCTTCAAAGAAACATTAAAATATTGCAAAAAATAATAGTTTTTATAATAATAAATACAAAGGGCATGTATTAAAAGATACAAAGATACTTAAAAGAAGATATTGATACTATGTGAGAGTACTGTGAGAGTAGAAATTTTAGTACAAGTATATATTCGATTTCTTTCTCTCTCTCTCTCTCCCCCCCTCTCCTCGCTCCCCCCTCTCTCTCTATGTCGCTTTGCTTATTTATACCACCAATTATATTTATTTTTTAACGAATATCTTTCGAAATTATTTTTTTTAAGTAGATAGTTTCGTATCTAAAACATGGATATTACATCAAATTCTTGTTCGTTAACAATTTTCAATTTTATGTAATTTAGAAAATATCAGAAAAAAAGTTTAAACGCAGGTTTAAAATCTTATCTCTGAGCTTTAAAATGCATGGTGAAAAACTTCTTTACGATTTTTTTTTAATGACATATAATTTTTATGAAATTGGAAGTGTTTCCAAAAACTTAAAAAAAATATTAATAATTTTTAAAACTTTTGGCTAGGAGTGTATATGTGTGTATGCAATATATTTATGGTTATTTAATACATATATGACAAATTATTAATTTTAGTCTAATGAAATGAATACGATAATTCATCGATTAACTGATGTTCCTGAATATGTTGGTATTCGCAACGAGGTAAAATAAATTTTAATAATATGTATGAGACAATTGGAATAAATTATTTAAATTTAAATAACAATCTCTTTATGCAGATTTATCAGTTTACACTACAAATAATACATCATCCATTAAAATTGTCTGGATTAGGTCTCTTCGATTTTGGCAATGACTTCTTGCGAAAAGTTTGTTTCTATATTTATACTTTTATCTTTTATTATTACTATTTATACATTTTCATTTTTATATTATGCTAAATTATATTTGTTATCAAATCGTTATATTATACTTAGTTTATTATATTTAGATAAAATTTTAATTTTATTTTATGACATTGAATTTGAATGAAAATATAAATCTACATACAAAAACCGGCCTAAATATTATCTTTATTTAGTTTTTATGAAAACTATCGTCATATTAAAATTTACTCAACACTATTTCTTTCAGATTATCATGACAATTGTAACGATTTTGATTATCATAATCCAAACGTTTATGCACACGTATGAAACTTTTAAAAGCTTTTAAAAATATGATAAAGCTAATATTTTGAAGAGAGAATAGGATACAGAAAACATGAAAACTGTCATTTGCAAATCAAAAATATATTTTCTTGTTTTATTTTTCGAATATAGTGAATCGCAATATTATGTTCCTATTAGTGCGCAATTCCATAAATTTTAATCATTAGTATTTGTCAAATGATTCATTCTAGATGCATATTGTATCTTAATGACATAAAAATAGAATTTTATTTAAGTTAAGCAATAATGTTGTATATGTAAAAATAATTATTACAAATTTACTTCTCAGCACTATCTAAAAAAAGCCTATCATAAAATTTTATTGTAAATCTTTCAGCAAATCCTTGCGTGGTGGTAAAATTATAATTATAAATATTTGTTAATAAAATATTGTACTATTTAACAGAAGTGTGAATAAATATAACAACTTTAACAATTATATTGTAGTCCCTATCTTTTTATTATCAAGAAACTACAGCATATCAAAATATTCCGGCTGTGCATGACAACTTTACAACGATTATAATTTATGAAGTTAATTACTTAGAAAGGTGACCTGAATTTGCACAATAATCTGATAATTACATTTTACTTTTAGACTGTACTTTTCTGGTAGATGCTGTTATTATTGTCCAAACATTTGGAAATGTAATTTAGGATTTAGTTGAATAAATAAAGGATGAAAATAATGAAGGTATGGAAGAACGTTTATTCTTTGTTTCATACAGAAACAAGTCCCGAGTCGAATGCACTTTTTATCGCTCCGGAATGTGTCAATCCTGTAGGGACGTTATAACAAATATTTTTGATGAGCAGTGCGATTGTCAGTCCAAATTTCGAGTCAAGGAACTTAATCCTTATAACTCGGAACTGGAATATGTGCAATCTTTGCAAAATAAGGACGGTGATGACAAGATCTTAAATTTTAGATTAAGAGAGAGAGAGAGAGAGAGAGAGAGAGAGAGATTTGAATTAAACAAGGAAATTTATTATTAACAATTTATTGTTAGTTAAATAAGAATATTCACAATAATATAGCAAATGAAAATGAAATTATTTGGAACTGATTAATTGACATCAAGTTATAATCATTTATAATTTATAATTTATAATTTATGCATAAAAAAGGTGGTGTAACGGTGTTGATCGATTGAACCTACGTTTATGAAAGAATTATATAATTCGTGATGCTATAATGCATAATGCATTAATCCACTATTATGTTATTCTGTTATCTTGACAAGTAAATTACGACGGCAAAGTGAAACTTATGTCAGCTTCGACAGTTTACGACACAAACAATAACAATAGAAATAACCATATAATTTTATTGAATATTATAGAACAGGCTGTACATCCACTAATTCTGACTTCTCTATTGACTTAGGAATTTTCTTCCCAAAAAGATCTTATTTAAATGACTTCTATCTGACATTATGGATTACTTACAGTTGTCTTCTATTATATTGTGTGACATTAAAACAGACATTCAATTAATTTATAGTTGCAGCTTTTTATTAGCAGCTTTAAAAGCTTGAATTTTAGGATAGATAAGAAATATAACTTCGAGAAAAACGTATTTTTATAAAGTTTTGCTACGATATTATAAGTAGAAAAAAAAGTAATTTATTTATTGTAATCCATTATTATTACATCTTTCAAATTAAAAAAAACAACAAACGTATTTTTCAAAAAAACTTTGTGAGACGGAAATTAAGAGAGTTTTTAAAGAAAGAAAGAAAATAAAAGGAGAAAACAGGGGATTATTAATTCTTTTTATTTAAAATAAAAAGCAAACAAAAAATACTATAATTGAAAATATAAAGTTAAAAAAGGAATCATTATAATTGATACAAAATAATTAATTAACACTTATTTTAATATTTGATTGAAAAACACGTTAAAGTATTTAATAATTATTAATTAATGATAAAAATGTAAAGACATTGAAATAATATTGGCTTTTGAATTATTTTTGCAATTAATGTTTGGATACATGGTAATGATTAGGTTTACTATTGTCAATTATATATTTATAGTTGTTAATTATCTTGCTTTATATTAATATATTTATTTATAATAATATATAATTATGTACTACATAAAAATAAATTTTTTTATTTAGAACATTAATTACAATCATAGAATATTATTGGTTATAAAAATATATTAATTATTTAAAAATGAATCCTTTAATTATTAAAAATATACATATGTCGCTCTTTAATCTTTGTTCATATAATTTTGATAAAAATTTTAATACGGAATTAAATATTTTAATCAAAGAATGTACCCAAGTAGAAATATTTGCAATAACATTTTGTTATTGTTAGGCGACGTCATTAATTATGTCATCAAGTAAGTACACAAAATTCATCAATATACATGTATAACGCTAATGTAGTGATGTATAAATTATTCTGTAATCAATAAAAAGTTAGCTATGTTAGCCAAATGAAGTCTAATAGACATACAACGTCAGTTTATATTAGGAATGATAATGATGAGTATGATGAATTCTATAGAACAAGCTATACGTCCTTTATTCCTAATGTGTCACATTTTTGGTCTTGGCATTTATATTTCAAAATCTTATTTCAATACATTATACAATGTGACAGTGTGGTGCGTTTACAGTTATCTTTTTTATTATACGATGTTCGCTGTCAATGCAGAAAAATGGTTTTTAGCAACTTCTACTTTAATCTGTAATGGGATTAACTCACTTGTCAGTATTACATCTGTTATAATGAGTTTACATCAATATAAGGTACACATATGTTCAACTCTCAAGTTAACTTATTTAAGTTGGTTAATTTATTACAATTATAATAAAAATATAAATATATATTAAAAATATATATTAAATGTAATAAATATAAATATATATTAAAAATAAAAATATATAAATATAATTTTTATTGTAAATGTGACTTAAAATAAATAATAAATAATATCTTATCTAATACACGGTTCAGAAATGGCGAAAATTCATAAAGAGACTTGCTGCTGTAGATGATACATTAGAAGAGTTAGGCACTCTTAAAATATATAGAAAGTTGCATATACGTATAAAAAGAATATTAATTGGATGGCTGGTGTATACTCAAATGACAAATATAAGTGATATGATATGGTTTTGTGACAACATAGAGGGTCAATGGTGTATGATCATACCTTATATTGCGAATCACATTCAATATGTCAACATTTTTGTGGATTTAGTATTTACAACTTGTTTGTGGTTTGTATATTATTTAAGATATCTGTATAAAAAACAAGTTAAAAAAAAGGCCGAGTCAGAAATTTTACATATAAAATGAAAATATACTTCGCAATGTCATCTAACTGTTGACATCTAACTGTTGGTATCAATAATTAAAGAATCTTCGACTTGTTAGTAAAATTGTATTAGCAAAAGGACGTCAGTGTATGATTATACATTGGTGTCCAGAGAACGAAATATAACGCATTATAGCCATAAATATAACAATGTAAAATTATAAGAATGACAGAATATAATCTGATGAGACAATGTTGATATAAGTGAAAGCTAAAAATGTAGAATGTATATCTATCTATTCAATTAAAATAATTAAATACTAGTTAAAAATAAAATAAGAAAAATACCTTTCATAATTGTAGTTGAGAGTTAAAAAAAAATTAAAATATGAATTCTATTTCTAATGTATGTATTTTATGTACATTACTGTTCATTTTAACAAGATGAAGACCCATCTTAATTTATTGATACCAACAATTATATAATACAATGCGAAGTTTATTTTCAATTTTCAATCGATTTTATGTTATATTTTTTACCGTTTAGACATTTTGTAAACATTCATAATGATCCGATCGTGATCAAAATGTTTATTGTTAGCCGGCATGTTATTAAAATTTAAAATTAATTTATTAAGATATTTTTTATCTACCAATGTTATAATAAAATTTCTGGTTCGTAGCCCTTTTTCTTTTAACTTGTTTTTAAAATTATTGAGCCATTATACTATTATATAATATCTGTATAAACATATTAATCAATATCTGTTTTAAAAATAAGTTATTACCCTAAAAAAGTATTTTTTAAAAAAATAATATTTTTAATAAAAGTAATTTAATAGCAAATATAATCCATATAATTTTAAAACTAAAATAAAATTGAATACAATATTTTTATAAATTTAAATTAATTCTTGTTTAAAGACTAGATACATCTAACAAATTTATATATATGTTACTTATATACTTACTTATATACTTTTAATTGTAGCATATTCACCATAAATTTTAAAATTGTAAAATCTTTCTTTTGCAGGTATATTAGCACCAGATTTGATAAGTTAAATGAACATATGAGATACTTCTTGTTGAGAGAGGAACACGGTGTAAAATACATGCTGAGAGAAATAGTAGTGCCTACTCGTCGTTACATCATGTGTATTGATAATTACAAGCCGATATTTTGGATAATAATGTAAATGTAGTATACAAATGCATTTGGATAGATTACTATTACTATTGTTGAATAGATTTTGGTCTGATCTATAGCGTTGTAAAAGCACTCTCTATGTAGTACTTTATTAGAGATATTCTGGGAACATTCTTGAAAGACATTCAGAGGTATTGTCCTCTGGACATTTTTAAAACATCCCTTGAAAGTCTGTATTGTAGGAAACTGCGTTTAAAATTTGATATAGATTTAATTAATAAATATAATCCATTTAGATAAAACACTATTTTTCTAATTTATTATTCTTTATGTTCTTATTTACAATTTATATGTTTTGACATTTTTATGTAGGCATCTCCATTTAGAACTATGCCAACTTGTTCGCGAATTAAATGCAATATTTAAAATACAAATAACTATGTTAATAATAACTTATTTGACATATGTGATAAGAGAACTTCGATATATCTTTATACATATAACAACAGACGATAACTTCTCGCTAACAAATTGGATTAACATTAATTTTTGGCTGCTCTTATATGTAATTAGACTTTTTTGGTTAAATTATCTGTGCGAAAGTGTTAGTGCAAAGGTAAATTCATACATTTATTTTTAAATGTACTCCTCCCTCTGTAGCCAAAAGTTTGGAAACATTTTTATTTTTCTTCGAGTTTTATAAAAATATATCGATAAACAAATCGTAGAGAAGTTTCCGACCATGCATTAAAGTGCAAAGTTAAGGCTTTAAATCTGCGTTCGAATTTTTTTCTGTGACATTTTGTTCCTAAATTACATAAAATTAAAAATTGTTATTTTTTGCAATATTTTTCATGTTTCTTTGAAACACTTTAGTTATAAAAAACACTTTAGTTATAAAAAAAAAAGGAAAAATTCAAATATACATATTTAAAGTTTTACATTTAGCCTCAAAATGCGCGGTCAAAAAAATTGTACGATTTTTTTTTCACTGAGATATATAATTTTTCATAAAAAACAAAAAATCGGAAATACATCCAGAATTTCAAAAAAATATCACTTTCCAAAACTATTGGCTAGGGATGTATATATTTATTTGGTTATTTATATATGACAAATTATTAATTTTAGTCTAACGAAATGAATACAATAATTCTTCGATTAATGGATATTCCTCAATATATTAATATTCGCAAGGAGGTAAAATAAATTCAATAATATCTATTAAATATAATATCTATTAAACAATTGAAGTATTAATTATTATAATTATTTAATAATTATTATTTAAACTTAAATAACAATTACTTTGCAGATTTATCAATTTACACTACAAATAATACATCATCCATTAAAGTTATCTGGACTAGGTCTCTTCGATTTTGGCAATGACTTCTTGCGAAAAGTGCGTTTTTATATTTACATATACTTCTATATTTTATTAAATATTAACATTTTTATATTTTGCACTCTTACCGTTACATTCGTTACTAAACATTTATTATTATTACTTAGATAAAATTTTAGTTTTATTTTATAGCATTAAAATGAGAATATAAATCTACATATAAAAATCCAGTTTAAAATATTATCTTTATTTATTTCTTATCAAAACTATTGCCATATTAAAATTTAATCAACATATTATTTCTTCCAGATTTCCGTGACAATTGTGACGATTTTAATTATCATAATACAAATGCCTAATACATCTAAAGGCGCTTTTAACGGCTTATAAAAATATGAAATTAATATCCCGAAGAGATATAGAATATGATACAAGATATGAGAACTATTATTTGCAAATCAAAAATATATTTTCTGATTTTATTGACATTTTTCGAATATAGTCTCGAATATAGAATCGCAATGTTATATTTAATAGTGCACAAATCCTTAAATTTTAAAATATTACTTAATTATTAATATTTGTTAAATGAGCAAATCCTTGCGTAGCAGTAAAATTTATAATTTTTTTTATAAAATTTTATTTATAAAATATTGTACTATTTATCAGAGTAAGTGTATTGTGAATAAATATAATAACTTTAGTACACAATTACATCGAAGTCACAATTTTTGAATTGTGTTAAGAAACTATAACATATTCCAGCCCATGACAGCATTACAATGGATTGTTCATAAAGTTATAATTATTTGGAAAAATAATCTAAGTTGCACATTCTGACAATTACGAAAATTTTAATTTTGCAAACTTTCAAATAAAATAACAATCTGGTAGATATTGTAGTCTAGCAGATGTCGTCAAGCGTTGTTATTTCTTTAACGCAAATGGATTTTACTCCTCGATAATCCTATGTAATCATACAAAGGGATTATGTAACCAATGCTGAAAAAAATAAATGTATTTTAAATTTATAATACAAAATACAAAATTTTAAATATTATCAAGTTTATTAACAAATAGTCTATATCATTGATAGTTTATTTAAAGTAGTTACTAAGTTTTACATTTTGTATTTTGTATTACAAATATAAAATACCAGTATTTTGTTCTCTGAGTATAACATGTTATGACAAGTAATAGCAGACATTTAGAATTGTGAAATTCTATATCCTTCTAAATCTTTATTTATTTTGCTTTATTTATTACTATAATTTTTTTAAAGTTTTATATATATATATATATATATATATATATATATATACAGGGTGTCCCACATAACTGTGATCACGATTTTTCCGGCACTTCCGATGATCTGACAAAAATTAGTTTGGAAAAGTTTATCAGCTTTCAGTTTCGACTACAAATTGCAATATTAAAAATTTGCAAAATATTCTTTTTTAAGAAAACAGTCCAGGTCACCTTAATTTTTTTAATGGTACTACATATTTTTTACTAATATTGTAACTGGTGTCAAGACGAGTTCAATAACCTGCTATACTATGATCTTGAGATGACTTTACAGTCAGACGTGAAGAACAAACGTAGCCATTTTGTGATATCTCGAATGTAGTTCACGCGTGTATGTACGTAGAAAAAGTATCAACATAATTTGTAGTAGCGGAGCTCAACCGCTTCAACAGTTCTTATGTTCAATCTTAGTTCGTTGTTAGAGCAAATCATAAATCAGTCTCAATTTGTCGAAAATGTATTCCTATAATAAGAAAATTGATATGCTGTTAATATTTGATGAATGTAAAAGAAATTGCACGTGAACTGCAATTCTGTATGTCACAAGATACCCACAGAAACATCCCGTGTGCAACAATGTTTTATAACATTGAAACAAATTTAAGAAATTATGGAAATTATTTGAAAAGAAAAAAAGGAACAAACCTCATTTAAATACAATTGCAGACAATACTCTTATGGTCTTAGCACATTTAGAAGAAAATCTGCACTTCCATTCATGCAATTACTACTGAAACTGGTTTATCTAAGAGTTCTGTTTATAAGATGGTAAAACAGAATCATTATCATCCTTATAAGATGACCAAAGTACAACATTTACTGATTCATTACGTCGTCTAAATTTTATAGCATGATTAGTTGTCACATACGAAAGTAATCCTGAAATATTACAGAATATCCTATGGACAGAAGAATGTAAGTTCTCAAATAATGGTGTAATTAATCATCAAAATCATCATTTTGATCGAAGAATAATCCCCCATTGGTTCCGAGAACATAATTTTCAACAGAAAGTTACAGTGAATGTTTGGTATGGTCTAGTATACGGTCATCTGATTGGACCTTACTTTTATGAACAGAATTTGACAGTCCAAGCTTACTTAAATTTTCTTCTCTTTCGTTCTCAACTTCCAACATTGTTGCAAGTGCTTCTGAATGATGTTGTGCAATGTATTTATTTCCAATAAGATGGTTGTCCATCTCAAAATGCTTAGATTGTTCAATATCTAAATTCAAAATACGGAGAACATTGATTGAACACTTATGCATCAATTCCTTGGCCACTTCGGTCCTACGATTTGTCACAAGATTTTTTTCTAGGGTCATTCTAGGGTGCAATCAAGATCTACGCGGTACCAATTCAAAATATGGAACTTTTAAAGCAGCGAATCCGTACAGCATGCGAAGAAATTCGTGACAACATTATAGGATCAACTAATGGAAATTTATTACATAGAGCGGAATTGTGCCTACAAGAAAATGGACTACAATTTGAACACTTGTAATTACATAATTTCTTTCATTAAATTTGTTATAATTTTTTGTTCTACTTTTTTATTATGCTACTATTTTTGTTTATAATTTATTATTTTATATGTAGTTTCATTTAAAAACAAGAATCCATATCTGTGAAAAAATAGCAGATACAAAAATCTTTTTTTACTATAGAATAGTTCATATAAAAAATTTAATACTCATAAAATAATTTTTCACGACAATGTTTCCTTTCATTAATCCCACAACTGTAAGATCATCTCAAGATCATAGTATAGCCTATCATTGAACTCGTCTTGATATCAGTTACAATATTATGAAGTAAAAAATATGTAATGCCATTTAAAAAAATTAGGGTGACCTTAACTTTTTTCCTAAAAAAGAGTATTTTTTGCAAATTTTTAATATCACAATTTGTAGTCGATTGAAAACTGATTAACTTTTATCTAAACTAATTTTTGTCAGATCATCGTAAGTGCTGGAAAAATCGTGATTACAGTTACGTGGGACACCCTGTATATATATTTTCTTATAAAGTTTGCAATGTGAATTAATTTATTATTAAATTAAAGTATTTAATTACGTCGCGTTAATGTAATATACATATATTATATGTGCAATGTATTATATATAATAACGAATCCGCGTTACCTTAATTTATATCATTTATACATCTATACTCATATAAATTAAATAGAACCTTTATTAAATATCTATTTCTTTCCGATTAGTTAATTATGTAACATACAAAAATAAATTTTTTTATTTAGAATATATTAATTAATCATTATTAATTATATTAATCATTATTAATTATAATAATATGTCCATTTAAAAATTAATCTAATTAAATTTAATTAAAAAAACTATTTATTGCAAAAATTACGTATATTGCTATTTAATCAAGAAACTACTCAAACTGGAAACACTTGCAGTAACATTTCGTTATTATTCTTATCGACATAATAGTGTCATTAAATAGGATCAGCGAAAAATTTGTCAATATATATAACGCTAATGCATTAATGTATAAATTATTCTGTGTCATTCTAGACCACGAAACATTAACTATATATTGATCTAATGAAGTCCAATAGATATACGATGTCAGTTTACATTGGGAACGATGAGTATGATGGAATCCATAGAACAAGCTATATATCCTTTGTTCCTGACGTGGCATATTCTTGGCCTTGGTGTTTATACTTCAAAACCTTATTTGAGTACATTGTACAATGTAACAGTGTGGTGCGCTTACAGTTACCTTTTTTATTATACGGTGTTCGCTGTCAATGCAGAAAAATGGTTTTTAGCACCTTCTACTTTAATCTGTAATGGGATTAACTTACTTGTCAGTATTACATCTATTATTATGAGTTTATGTCGATATAAGGTACATATATATTCAATGCTTAAATTAACTTACTTAAGTCTATTGTAATTCTTTATAATAAAAATACAGTTATATAAATATAATTTTCGCGTAAATACGTAAATATAACTTACAATAAATAAATATAATATATCTACTTGTCTAATATTATTCAGAGATTACGAAAATTCATAAAGAGACTTGCTAATGTAGATGATACATTAGAAGAGTTAGGCACTCTTAGAATATATCGAAAGTTGCAAATACGAATAAAAATAACATTAATTGGATGGTTCGTGTGTACTCAAATAGCAAATATATGCGACATGATATGGTTTTATTACTATATACGGAATTTATGGTGCATGATCACACCTTATATTACGAATCATATTCAAAATGCCAACATGTTTGTGGATTTAGTATTTACAACTTGTTTATGGTTTGTATAAAATTTAAAATATTTATATGTACATATTAATTAATATCTGTTTTTAGAAATAAGTTATCATCATAAATATTTTTTAGAAAATTAATATTTTTTTAATAATATAATTTAATGGCATATATAATACAGATACGATTTTGAAACTGAAATAACATTTAATATAATATTTTTATAAATTTAAATTAATTATTCTTATTTAAAACTGGATATATGTAACAAATTTATATATACTTTTAAAGTATGGATAAAATTTTCTGTAGCTTACTTACCATAAATTTTAAAATTGTGAAATCTTTCTTTTGTAGGTATATTGGTACTAGATTTGATAAGTTAAATGAACATATGAGATACTTGTTGTTAAGAGAAGAACATAGTGTAAAATATATGCAAAGAAAAATGTTTACTCATCGATCTATCATGTGTATTAATAATTACAAGCGTGTATTTTGGATTATAATGTAAATCAATACTCAAAAGTACTTGGATAGATTACTATTATTGAATATAAACTTTGATCTGATCTAGTATTGTATAAAAGTACCCCCATATAATATACTTTTATACGAGAAAGACATTCTGGGAACGTCCCAAAAAATTCTCAGAGGACATAGGATAAGTATGCCATCGATAGATCGAAGCAACAGATGGACCAGTTAAATATTTTTGTTATTATACGTGTGATGTCGTGATGGAAACATAAACTAGTAAAGAAACAGTCACCATGTTAATTATATTCACATAAGCGCAGCGAAGACACTACAATTTTGCAAGATTTTATTTTTCTCGATTTTGCAAAGATTATGAAAACTATTTAATGGAAATATACTTTACACTAATCTCTATAGTTCATTAAAGTTGAAGATATACGCTTTAAAATAGGATATATTTTATTTTTGGCAACTATTTACATTTAGGCATAGTAATATAGATAATATATAGATTATGTG
>Ga0157363_1002361_pt1 | contig 16605 bp, 6 predicted proteins | sample AttsexASBM1_FD_111477 | JGI IMG/M metagenome (GOLD analysis project Ga0157363, IMG submission 111477) | Fungus gardens microbial communities from leaf cutter ant in Ribeirão Preto, State of São Paulo, Brazil - Atta sexdens ASBM1 | ecosystem: Host-associated > Fungi > Mycelium > Unclassified ... | reverse complement strand
CTTAAATATTTCTGTGTGAATTCATATACATATCTGATTCTGCAAATTGCGCGCCGAAATCTATTTTAGTGTTGAAACTTGTAAGCAGAACCGGAGTAGTAATATGAAATATCATTTACTAAATTGACATTGGCAATTTAATAATTTTTTAAATGCTAATAAGCATTTTCATAAGAATGTTAATAATAAAATGTTAATAATAAAATGTTAAAAAAAGAATCTAAGCCTGCAAATAATTTTATTGAATAAAATATTGCCTCAATCAGGATTTAAACCTAAACTCTCGACTTTCCAGCATCATATTGATTCGATCGAGTTGTCGACAATAACTAATATCTAGTAAACGAACATTATATTTCAAAAAACGCGTAATAAACTATATGATACGATATGAATTTTTAGACCAAATATAAATTAAATAAGAGGAATTTTATATTCGATCACTCGACTTAAAAAAATTTTTAAATACGCATTAAATGAAGCAAGGTTTATACTCAATTGTATCACAATAAGTTTTATTTTTGTCTGCTTTCTTAAGGGGATGATTATATCGAAATTAAAATATTTTTCAAAAATAGCTCTCATCTCTATACTAGAATTTCGGTACAAATCGTTCTTTTATATTAAGAATATAAATGAAATTTATTATACAAACGATCACGAAGTGATCAGTAATGAAATTTATTGTACAAAAGATCACGAAAGAGTGTCCGTTTGCGGATTTAAAGTATCTCAAAATAGAGTGCTAGCATTTTTTTAATTCATACCTTTTAACCTCTTTAATGTACAAACGAATATAATCTAGTTTAATTTAATGTATTATGTTATATAATATTTTAAAATCTCGTGTGGTCATTCAGTATTAATAGCTCGTGTTAGTAGTCCATTTTAAGTGTAAAGCGATTTATCGCTGTCGTTGATAGACACTATACACGCTTTCAAGCATAAAGATGTGCGATGGTCACTTACGAGATCTCGGAAGACACGTGAAACTTGAGATCGCTGCTGGATATATAAGTATTCCCGAAGGCGAAGGGCAATTTGTCCCGGTCATTTGGTGAGTCCACGGGGACTCCCTGACTGTAATCCAATCACTAGCCACACTCTTTCTCTTTGCGCTTCCACCCTCTTCTTATAGCTTCTCACTCCATCCTTTCATGTCTATGTGCCTGTCCTTGTTCCCATCCTCCACCACTCCAGCAACTCCCCTATTTGGTCGTCATTGAGTCTCCTGCAATCTTGACCGAGTGACGACTGCTCTGAATTGTGCAGGGATTCTACTTTTGCAAGTGCGATCGAAAGCCAAATGTACCATGGATATATGTACCATTGTAAGCATTATAATTGGTATACAAATTTTGATGACACGATTTCGTGATAATATTTCAATGATTAGCAACTTCGAATTATGTGTACTAAAATTCATAAACTAACTGCAAAATAATTAATAGTGAGCTAATGTTTATTACTTCCATAAGAATAATTTATTAGTAACTTTTTTTTATTTTGAAGCTAATGCATTAATACTTTGTACGCTTTTAAAAATATATTTTTAATGGCTTTTATCTCTGCATTTTGATAAAACATCCGCATATATTAATAATACGCATATGTAATTAATTATGAATAACATTTATTATGTAAATCTTTTAAATATATATATATATATATATATATATATATATATATAGCTCCATAGCTCCCTGATTAGGTTGTCTTGAATCGTCTTGATGTCGTCGAATTGCTATCCTCCAGTTTCAATTTTGGCTTTGGAAACAAAAAGTAATCCTCTGGTGCCAAATCCGATCAGTACGGAGAGATGATGTAGCGGTAACATTTTTTTTTTTACCAAAAATTGGCGAGTTACTACTGCATTGCGAGACATTATTGTGCAGGAAGAATCAATTATTGTTTGCGTACAAATCCGGATACATACGCGCGATGCGCTTCAACAGCCGATCCATTACCTATATATATCCGTAGAATGCTGTACTGTACTGTTTGTCCTTCAGGAATGAATTGTAAATCATTCCCCTGGAGTCAAATTAGTTCCTGCACGATAAAGCGCCGTCTCACAATACAGAAGTAATTTGCTAGTTTTTGGCAAAAAAAAATGTTACTGTGCTACATCATCTCCATACTCACTGATATCGGCAGATTATTTTTTGTTTCTAAAGTTTGTTTCTGAAATTAAGCTGAAAAAATAATAGCAAAACAATTCAGGATAACGTAACGAAGGAGCTACGAAGCATTCTAGCAACGGATTGCCATTACGCTTTAGTGCGGCAGAATGCATCAAATGATGTGTAGTTTTACAAGGATAGTATGAAGAATAATTGATAATACAAATTTATTTACGATGCTTTTTATTTTGTTTCAGCTCAGTCCTAAAATTTTTTAGCCACACTGTGTATTTAAAAAATGTATCATATTTACTTTTATATTATAGTTTTTTCGATTATCTTAATATTATAAAATCCGTATTATATACGTTTATGTTTTTTCGTGACTGACATATGTAGGTATAAAAGCCATAGGTATACGAATTTCCACCAGAATCGTGCCTGTAGGCGAATGCTATATACGTGATATATGTCGATCTGAGAAGGGCTGTGATGCGAATTAGCCTTGTTGCAAGACGGCCCTTTATGCTGCCGCCTCACATGTACCTTTCTTTTCTCTGCCTTTAAACTGGCTGATCTTGCCCCAACGACGAAACTACGAAACGTGGTTTGACGTGCCTTTTGCGCAGAATTCTACTTTTTCCCCGTTAACATGTGAATATCTTTTTCCCCTTTTATTCCAACCACGAGAAACAAAAGGAAAATGTATTTTTCTTGAAGGATAGTTCCCACCACGTTTCGCTTTCTCGACTGCATCATCTATTATAATCTATCGCTTGGAAAGATGCAAATTCGATTTTTTATAATATGCATATTAATGATTTTACTATAAACACTATTGTGCATTTTTTGATATGCAATTACATCAATTTATACATCTTTTTTACGTAAATTGATTCATTTTATTATTTTAGAAATAAAATTTTATCATAATGATTGAATATCATAAGAAATGAATATTTTATATATATATATATATATATATATATATATACATTTAATTTTTTTATAATATTCATATCGTATAATTTGAGATAAAATTACTCCTAAATTATTTATTTTTTAACAATTTTGTTTTAATGTATTTTTATGGAACTAGAGAATTAAACGAAATAAAGTCACATCATATTGATATTATATAAGTATATATTACATAAGTAAAAAAAATAATGCCCTATAATGATTGAAGCTAAATTTTAGCTGGAGTGTTTTCAATAATTCCATGTAAATTTACACATCATATTCGTAGCTTAAATAGCACGTCGAATTGATTTTCCGGACTTAGAAATGCAATTAAATTACTATAGTAATATTAAATTGACAAGCAATTTAATAATTTGATCAATTAGCAATTTAAGGAGATCTTAATATACTAAAAATTTGTAAATAAATTTAAATTTTTCATACGAAAAGAGGTCCACCTATCTCTCATCTATCTAGAGTTTTTACGCGAAGCGTAATAACTTTTTAACAAATAACGAGGCTAAAACCTGTTGGAGATTGCTCAAGATCATGACAAGGTCAAGGTCATCAAGACTGGTTCTTCTGTATAATTATATATAAAATTATATATAAATAATAATATATAAAATTTTTGTACACGAAAAAAACACTTCCAATAAAATGCTTATTAATTGAGAATTAAAGATAAACCGTTCAGAACGCTTGTAATATTCTTGCATTTCATGAATGCTTTTTTTCAATACATGTTAATATTGTCTAACTAATGACAACTAATTATGAAATTAATAATTGCTAACAAAAATTTTAAAATTGCATTCTTTGGTTATAATAAGTATTTATCGATTTAAAAATATATTTATTTAAAGTGTGAATAATATAATTATGAATTATAAACTGACAATGAGTATGATATCTATTATAAATAACTCGTTTTTGTTTCAGATTTGTTTCAGACAAATAACTGTTTTTGTAAATCTCAAAAATTAATTAAGTAATAACCGAGATATTTTCAATCTTTAATTTTGACATATTTATTTTTTTACATCGTTATTATTTAATTAATTTTAGACAATTTACACATTGGACTTAATGGAACTTTCCCTATCAAACGATGAATTGGTTATAAGATTATATTTTGATGTTAACTGCTTACATTTATTGGACATGATTTGATTAAATATTTACAAATGTTATATCAACGGAAACTTGTCTGATTATTATTTGGCCTCTTATTACCTTTATTTTTTAAGTTTTGTTAATATGTAAATTTTGTGTAAGTTATTTTATCATTTGTATGCTTTAACTATAAACTAATGAAGGATTTGTGAGTCGAAACATTTTACTATTTTATTAAATTATTAAATTATTTAAACACCTTATTTGCTCGTTTATTTTAAATTAAGTTAAATAAATATACATATATGTATGTACATATATATACATATATACGCATATTAAATATTTAATACTACATAAAATTACTTATAATTATATTGTTTATAATATTTACAATATTTATACTTAATACTTTGCTGAATTTAAAGTTAATATTTTCACTATGTATCTACGTACATATGAAATTACGTTATTGTATTATTTTTTTGTTGATTCATATTTAGAACAACCTAGCAAACAAGAATGAATTGAAATTTTTTTCTATCCGAATATTAAATAGTGTAGCGTATTTTAAATAGTGAATACTTTTTTTTGGATTTAATTGGATTCAATTGGATTCAATTAGATTCAATTGGATGCAATTGGATTGAAAAACTGCATTTTCTATTCAAAATTTTGAATTGAATAGTACAATATTTGTACTATTCAATTCAGTACAATTGAATAGTTCACAATGTGTGTGTTGTGCATAACGAAAAAGCTAATATTATTTTTAGATTGAAAGGCATAGAGAAGCTCCATGCAATTCCTATAAATGAATAAAAATGCATTCAGGATTGAAAAGCATTCATTTTAATATTCGTGAATCAACATTTCTGAAAATCTGAATCTATTTTAATTCATTTCAATTCATTCTCGTTTGCTGGGAAAAGAATAATACAACATTTAGAATCGCTATTTCTTTTCATGTTCTCTTTTTGTGTCTCTGTTTCTCTCTCTCTCTCTCTCTCTCTCTCTCTCTCCTTTCTTTTATAAAAGATTCTTTTTTTCCGAAATCAATCTCCTACTACGCGAGCACGAAGTTTTGATATTATCTTTTGTTGAAATGAGATTGGTCCTCTTATGGGGCAGCCGGATTTTCAATAGCAATATTCGAAAAAGATTTGTCCATTGCCTTTGCAAGTATGATCAAACGCAGCAAAGCGAGTGAGTTTTCAATCGTATAATATATATCAAAATTAATTTCAAATCTATATAGATAGAGGTATGGGAAGTCGCGGCACGCTTCGTTGATCACGAATGCTACTAAGATTGACTCGATGGAACGGCGGAATGAGAAGCTCCTTAGATGGTTCTCTTGCTCAAGTCGAGTATATATAAACCACCCTTCGACATGTCCGCGCGTAAGAAGTAGAGGAGGACGATGAAGGGACGGTCGAGTTTGGTAACGAGATTTGCTCGATGTCCATGATCAGTTTAAGCTGGGATCACGTTCGAACGTTTAACCCTCTTTCTCGTTCTCGTGCTACACGTTCTCCCCTCCATCTCTCTGTCTTTATTTCTCTCTCTCTCTCTCTCTCTCTCTCTCTCTCTCTTCATTCCCCCTTTTTTCTATCCTCGCACTCACCCTCGCATGCGTATTCCGCCACCCTATCCTATCCTTTCCATGTTACGATCGAGATAAAACGGATAGATCGCGTGTGCACCGAGAAAGAAGCTCGGCGTACCGGCAAAATGCTTTCGACCACCCGTACGTATGATTTATTCCGGCGCGAAGCACCCACCAGAAATATCAGATACCCCTAATGAATTTCTGGGCCCAGGTTTGCGCATGTGTGCGTTATGTATATATGTACGCGTGTGTGCGAGCAGCGATACCGACGAGAAAGAATATATTGATATAGTAGACACGGCAAACTAACCGAAGTATTTCTTCTCAAAATGGATTTGGCCATTCATGCTAATGACTAATTATATTAATCTAAAACAAAAGTACATTACAAAAATATATTGTGTATTTTCTTCTTTATGCAATATTCTACAATACAAAAAGTTTTTAGCCAATTATATTTATTGTTAATTCACTTTGCTGCAGTTTTTTGAGGTTCTATAAATTTATATATTAACCAAGTATTAAATTATTAAAACAACAATGGCGAAATTATTAAAACAATAATGAATGAATAACATGAGCATTAATATTTTACACTTTCATACTTTTCTCTGAACGCACTCCTGGATAACGATCATGAAACTTTTTTCCTGAAATGCGAAAGGTGAGAATTTTTTGTATGTGTATATCCGTTCACACACATAAAAGTTTTCATTTTGCGCGTTTTTACTTTAGAGAAAAAGTTACATGATCGCTATTCTGCAGCCTAGCTGCGGAGTGTAAAAAGTGCAAAATATTGAAAGAAGAAAATGATTGCGTTTGACATTAGTTTTCCGAAAGCATCTTATCATTCGACAATGCCTCTAGCGTCAAAAATTTCAGCCGTACATTCTGGATGGGTGAATGAGTGCGCGCGCGCACGCGTGTGTGTGGAAATCATTCAATTATGTGATTATTCTCCTATTAAAGTTGTAATAAAAGATTTAGAAAAAAAGTTTGTAAAAATGTAACAAAAAATTTTGTCAGTATTTACATAAATTTGCATTTTATTGAAATGAGAACCACCTGCAAGTGATGAGAATTCCCCAATGCCTGTGAGATAAATGACACGTGGCCCGCATGAGATCGAAAACGAAGAATATTCAGCATGGAATTCATGAGAAATTAGGCGTGAAATATACCCTTGTGCTTCGAATATTTTTGTCACGAACAAAATCCAACCTCTCGTTTCAATCCATGAACTTAGGTGATTTCACATACATCGAGCGAAAGCAATATCCATAAGAAAATTTTTTAGTCTTTCTGATAATATATTTATAAACTTGTTCTTAAATATAAAAAAATTAGAGATAATAAATGATTATTTCTATCAAATTATATTTCTAATAAAATACAAGTAAACTTATACAAAAAGATATACGTATATGTTCAAGTATAGAACAAGTGTGTTGGGTATGTTAATGCGCAAATATAAGAGAGAGAGAGAGAGAGAGAGAGAGAGAGAGAGAGAGAGAGAAAGAGAGAGAGAGTCATTTCTACTGTTTGCCTAAAATTTGCAATATAGGGAAAAATCGCCTATATCGTATCACTTAACTTAAACAAAATTATAACAAAAGCATTGAAGAGATCAGAATATTCCTGTATTTACATCAAATTTTTTCATTGGCAATAAAACAAAACATTTTTATAAAGATCATTGAATTATTTAAATCAGATTTTAAAAAAGTAGTTTTCAGTACGATTTAGAGACTGAATCATTAAATTGTACCACTGAATCATACTTCTAATAAATAACCATTACTTTTTACAGAAAAAGATCTAATTTTTCTAAAAATCTGACAAATAATATTTATAAATAATTTTTTGTAAATTATCTTGAAACTCAATATAAACATATTTTTTCTTGTACAAATATGAAAATGATAGATTATATAAATATTCACAGATAATAACAATAAAATAAGAATCCTCCAAACTCGTAATCAATTGAAAAAAATCGTGAAATCAGTTATACGCAACATTGTCATTATTCAGTTTAAATCGTTAATTTTTTTTATGTGTGTAATAATATATCCATATAATATCGTATTGTACAATCAATACATAAAAAAATATCACAATACATAAATAATGTATATCTAATATATGAAGGTATTTGTTGGCCTATAGAAATGACACCACAAATCAAACTACTATAAGTTTAGACAAGTTTGATCCTGCACTGAATTATCTAATATTAAAATTTTAGATATTAATATAATTTTATATTAGCATTTCACTTGCATGAAATCTTGTGATACCATACACAGTTCCATGTTTGATTTAATTAAACAATTATTGTAAATATTTTTTTATTTGAGAGAATAAAAATGAATATTTTCAAGTTTGGCAGACAGCTATTCAATACATGTAATATAGAAATCTATACATATGATGTAAAATAATAAAAACACATAAAATACATTAAAAAGAATCAACTAGAGAAGAAAATTTGCTTGAATAATAATTTTAAATGCTTATATAATAGCGATAATGTTGAATAATGTGACAAAAAGTCTGAAAAAGATTTAAATAATCATATATATCGAATAAGGTAATAAATTCTACACGTCTATTCAGCCCTCCCAACATCCTACTACCCTAACTATTGCAATAGGGATGAATCAGTGATATATGTCTTCTCTATAATAGCCAGAATCAAAACAACGAATCCCTTCCATGACGATATTTGTTCTTTGGCTAGCAACTTTTACAGCAAATAATCGGCATTGATAACATGATTATATTAATTACACGTAATAAAATTAGCGCACATAATATCGATTTGCTACATAACAGTGATTTTATGGAATTATAATATTTTTAATTTTTTTAAATTCTGCATTGACTGCAAAATACATCTAAAGATATATTTTGTGTGTGTGTGTGTGTGTGTGTGTGTGTGTGTGTGTGTGTGTGTGTGTGTGTGTGTGTGTGTGTGTGTGTGTGTATAATACATATATATACATACTGTGTCCGGTAAAGTAATAATGCTTAAGGATATAGATTTCTGAGATCACTTTGAGACGAAAATCCTAATACTAGAATGTCGATATAAGTTTTTGAATTATGAGCATTTAAAGTTTGCGAATCATATCATCTAAAGTTCACACATTTAGGTGTGGTTGGCATTTTGCGTTGGCATATTGAATGCGTGAACTTTAAATGATATGATTCGATAACTTTAAATGCTTATTATTAATTCAAAAACTATTATAGTCTTGATAGTTTTATTTAGTATTAGGATTTTCATCTCAAAATGATCTCAGAAATCTACCCTTAAAGCTGTTATGATCTTTACCGTACACAATGTATAGATATATACTGAATGTTTTAGATCACCCGTACACTCCATTTATAAACAAGGGAAGTGGTTATTTTGAAACATTTCAGACAAAAGTTGTTGTGGTCAAGTAATGCATTATATAGGCACATGTAATTAACCTTACACGTCGTGAAGATCATGTCACTTGAATTTTTTAAATGGATTTACTTAAATTTTTTAGATGGAAACCCATATTTTTTGCATAGCTAACATCTTACAGCTGACGTCAAGACATTTTCAAAATACTGATTACAGACTCTTTTTAGTTGAGATCTTCCCGAGTTATAAAACTTCAAAATTTTAGTATCGCGTTAGCATTACCCAAAATGTATTGCATGGAAATCGCACGGATTTATATCTCTTCGGGGTGCTTGATTAAAGGCTACCTTGATAGGTTATACTAAATACAAAGTAAGACGTTCCTTTATCTTTTTTTTGTTAAAAATATAGTAATTTTAAAAAAAAGAGTTATAACTCAATTATTAAAATTAATCCGTATTTTCTTATATTACAATTAAATGTTTTAAAAGACAATAATATTGAAGGAATCTCTTTAAGATTCGTAATAAGACCGTAAATACACAACAAATAAGGAACGAAATCTTTAACGGTCGAGATGGAGTGAAACTAATTATCTTAAGTGATAATTAGTATATTTATGTACTACATGAGATGATTCGTATATTTATGTACTACATAAGTGTAGTCCTTTAAACTGCGCGCCGAAAAGACTTTTAAGTCTGGAAACGCAAACCCGACTGAATTATTATAGTAATATTACAAATTAAATTTATTAACAATTCAATAGTTTAATGCTCTCAGGCATCTTAGAAAGATCTTAATGATGCTGAATGTTAAAATCTGTAAATAATTTTATTGCAAAAAATATTACTTCAGTCGAGAATCGAACTCGGATCTCTTGCATTCCTCATCATTCGATCACCGAAGCCTTAGTGATATTCTTCGCAATAGCCAATACAAGTAGAAACATGTCTTTTTGGGGCGACATAAACATTAAAGATCTTCCCAAAATCAGTTAAAATCACCAACTTCTTTCCTCTTTGAAACCATAAAACTTTTGTTTGAAACATTTTTGTCTTAAACTTATAATGTTGAGAAAATTGACTGATAAATTAAAATGATCCACTCTTTATATATATATATATATATATATATATATATATATATATATATATGCATAATAAATAAAATTCAATTAAAAATAAAATTGTGTGGAAGTGAGTATTGTATTTATGCGCAACCAGAAATATCTTTGATCAAGAATTTATAAAAATTAGAAAAAACTTTTGAATTTTGGAACTTAAAAAATCTTTTGACTAAAGTTAAGATATTTTAATTTTTGAAATTAAATAAATGTATGCAGCTTGTGACAATTCGCAAAAAGTTTCTATGTGCGTGATATTCGATTTGTAAAACGCTTGAGAAAAGGCATTAATGCGGCGGTAGTGCACATGACTACAGCGAACATTATTATAATTTCGGTGCGACGTGCTGTATCTGGGCAAGAGCCGAGGGTCCTGGCGCAGAGGAGATTACGGCGATGTGACCGGACGTTGGTCACTTGACTGGTATTATAGATGTAATATCGTAAACAACATCCCTCTCAGCTGGTGCGCGTGAGGTCCGTACAAGTCACGGTACCTCGTCGGTTCTCCGTTGCATCGGATCGACCAACGAGTGCTCAGCAGCACTAAACCCTTTCTACTTCCCTTTACAAGCGTTACCGGTGTTTACTGTTGAATATTCATTCTTTAGCCGCATGTTCGTGGTGGCCTGTTCATTGCTGCCATACGGGCAGAGAACACGGGTTATCCACACATTATTCGATCTTATACTGGATCGGGGCTGACCATATGCTTACCGCAATCCCGTGCCCCATTTTATATTTTGAATTATCCCTACGTATATACAATAATGTGTACATACATGGACGGCTAGTGCTCTTCAAATATTGTATTAAATGAAAAGCTTACATTTTACAATAAATCAACGATGCAATATCAAACATATATATATAAATTTTTCTTTTACATATCTCAGATACACTTATAAATATAAATACTTATTTATATTTATCATTAATGTATATTTATAAAAATTATTTATTATTACTTATTACAAATCAGAACGCGTTTACCTATTTTTGATTCTGAAGTGCTAGAGCGCTAAGCATTAAAGGCGCCAACTTCAAAAAACAAAAGGAATTAGGCAATTTAAACAAATACGTGTATGGTGTTATTTTATAAAATGTAAATCATTGCAACGATAGATGCCTAATAAGCAAGAAACATTTTGAAATATTTCATTAATATTATGGTACGTTGTAACATTGCTACAATGTTACTTAACATTGCTTAATTTTTACGGAGAGAAAAAATCACTGTTAGATTGCATGTACGAAGTCGAAAATAATAAAATGATACGATAACGTGAGATAGTTGTTCTGAATGAGCAAGCGAAACAGACAAGACATAATTTTCACCAGAGATACGACGATCAAAAAAATATCCGATCATTTAATAGAAAGAAACTTTGATTGCATCAAACGTTAAATTTTTAGAATCATTGGATTTTATCATACGAAATATTTAACATAGCTGATATATCTTAAATATTGAAGGCGAGCCAATCTTTAACGATTGCATCATCAAGTTCGAGTTTCATACATACAATCCATCGTTTCATACGTCAACGCACCGTTTGGACATAGCAATGAGATAAGAACATCCATACAACAGCAAGATTTAGTATGTTACCGTGTGAAAATGTTCTCTGTCGAAGAAAGATTGGCGACAAAGGAAACGAAAGAAAATACAGCAACGCTTGAAAATAACTACGTGCGGGCATTTATGTTTAACGAAAACGTAAGAATAATAATAGTCAGTATCCTAAAGAGCTACGAATCGTTTTCACCTAACACTCAGACTATGAATAATGTTCGGGATTAATCCTAAGTGAATATACGGCGAAAAATCTAACCGCAGATAATATTCTAATTTTTGCATGTTGCTCAACATTGTGATTAAGCTTTTGCGAGGATTACAAATGCGAGGATTACATTGTGGTAATTAACAATCGTCACGAATTAATTTTAATATAAGCGCGCAATAACAATTGCCTTATGAGAAATCCAACAGCAGAATCAATGCTTGAACCCAAATAGCATAGCAGTGTCTGTAAAGCGTTAAAAAAAGCACTTATATATACACTGAAAAAAAAAATAGTCAATTTTAATAAATATTTATTAGTTGAATACTGCCAAATATTTATTAAAGATATATTTATTTGATACAAGAAATGTTAATTATGATTTAACAATCATTTTTTTTATTGAACAAATATTTACTTACTAAGTAAGTAAATGTTTAGTGGCAAATAAAATTAACTATATGTTTTCTCAGTGTGCTTTTTTTTTAGTACTTTTTTAACATTTTTATAGACGTTATGTACTACTTGGGAATTATTCAAAATACAGTGGCGAATGCCTTATATTATGTTAAACGAAGTCAGTAAATTATCCATGCTGCACGCCTTGAAAAAGTGGATAGTCTGAGTATAAATTTCCGTTCATGAAATCTATACGAGTAACCCTTATTGCCAAGCATGACGAAGCACGCTTGAGCTATCAAAACTGTGATTCAGCTAAAAAAATCATGATATGTTACCTTTGCTATGCAACTACGATTATTTCTTCGTAAAATTTCAATCTTCTTTAAATCGATTTTCAAATTTTGTTTATTATCCAGTTTATGTCTGACATCCGTTCTATTGTAATAAAGTTATAATCATGAAGACACTCAATTCACTAGTCTAGCTAACATGTCGAGGAATATTAGGAATAAAATTTTTCAATAATATATCGAGTTAAACATACATACACTCGATAAGAAGCCTAGAAGTAGGTTCTGTAAGTAATCGATCAGAAGCGACTATCTTCGCTCGCGTGGATATTAAATTTTGAAGGTGTCGCTTGTCATGCCATAGTTCGTTTTGCCGCCTGACTCAGCAAGAGTCATTAATAACTTCGAGAAGGTAGATAAAGTACTAAACACCACAAGAACGTCGTTGCTTATGCACACGTCATTACTCTGGGTAACCAGATTCGATAAAGACTCGCTAATACATTTCTTGATGATGATTATTTTGAGTAATTATACATGTAGTGAAAATGTTATGTAATACTGCATTATGAAAGCAAAGAATCTTCTTAATTCTTATACATAAGAGTAAGAGAAATAATCTTGAACATAAAGCAATAATGTTTGTTCATTATTTCTAAATTTTCTATATAACTAGATATTCATTTCATGTTTATGAGTTATGCATTATAATGTAAGAATGTATTATATTAACTTTTTAAATAATATAAACGGATTATGAAAAATTACACAGATTATTTGCACTTACAAATGACAAGAAATTTATTCATGATTTAAAATATAGACGAAAAACTATTTTATTTAATAAGCAGCAAGATTTTATCAAAATTTTAATGGAAATACATAAAATACTGTCAATTTATTGTATAAATACTTAAAGTATTTATACAAAAAAAATTGACTTTTATAATTTTTTAAATTTTAGTAAATAATAAAATAAATAAGGTAAATAAAGAATAAAAATATATTATTCAATAAAAATAAAATGTTATGAACAAAACTTTCATATTATATATACATATATATATATATATATATATATATATATATATATAATTTAATTAAATATAAATATTAATATTAAGTATAAATATTAATATTTGTAAGAATGAATGTAATATATTTTTTTAATATTTTTAAAATTTAATATACGTAATTTTGATAAGTATTTTAATTTTAACTGTAGTATATTTGGTGCATATACTAAAATTTTATCTGAAGTAATTTTGTATATTATAAATATTAAATTTATCCATGCATAAATCATGAATTTAAATAAAAAATGTTTTAATTTAAAAAAGGAAAAATAAAAGTAACCTTTTCTTAAATCTTAAAAGCAATTGTAGAATTACATTGGCTATAGAATATTGAATATTTTTCTCGCAAAGAATTAACTTCGATCCACAATACATTTTTAAATTATTATTAAATTGAAAATAATTACGTGACAAGATTGAACCGGATCGCTTTAGATAAAAAAGAAATAATCAGTTTTTTCTACAGAAAACTATATAAAGTTAATTTCATATAAATCATATATTTATGTATACTTTAATGGTAGCATTTAACAGCGCTCAATACACATTTTTATCCTTTCTCTAAGTATACTACGTTATCGTTAATATTGGTATCAGACAAATGTATCATTATTGCAAAATGTAAACGAAGCATTCCAATTTAAAAGAGCAATAATGACAAGTGGCACGAGAATCTGTAATATATGCATTAGATGTGCTTTAACATTTTCATCGGTTAATAATTAATTAAACATGGATAAAATCGCGAAAGGAAAGTTGAAATTATCACGCGCTAATCAATAAAAAGTCGAATAAATTTTTTATGTCACATCGTATGTGTTGTTGCACTATATGCTTTTGCTATTTACTCTGTTCGATGTACAGCAGTTAACACGCTAACGTACTTGCGAGAAGAAAACGTTACACCATCTTTCCATTTGTTTTCCCGTGTAACATTATTCTCAGCACAATTGACAATTGCAATTTGTAACATTAAAATTCGTTTATAATCGAGTTAAATATGAAATCAAGTAGAACACAAATTCGACACAAAGTATCAATCGCAAATGCTAAATGTTGGAATATTTTAAAAAGGCAAGCCACCGAATTTTGCAATAACACTGGATTACATGGTTATAAATACATCAGCCAAACTCAACGTTCCAAAACAGAGCGGTATGTGTAAACTTTCTAATATGTTGTAATTTTTAATGTAAATTGATAAATAAAATAAACATAGATAATTTATCAAGTTGTTATGATTGAAATTTTTTTATATTTTCAATACTTTTTAATACTTATCAAAATAATGCATATTAACTCTTCGTTGTCAAATCTTTGTAAAGTTTTACGATTATCAAATTTCGATCAAATTGACTAATTGATGCTGACATTCTAAAACTATCTGTTTGAACAAAATATGGAATATACTTTGAACATTATAAAAATGTGTTTTATTAATGGTAACGTTACGAACCAAATAGCAATATGTTTAACAAATTCTTGAAGACGTAAAAAAAATTAATTGTAATGTAAAAAATCATAACTTCTTCATTTTTTTAAACTTTTTTAGTTAAAATTTTAGGGTGATACTCTTAAAATGTAATACTTTCGGATAAAAATATGTACTGAGTGTATCAAAAAAATTTTTCGAGAGACATATGAAGAGAATTATTTTCTCTTCAAACACATGTATTTATGCATTTTTGAATAGTCTGTCTCAATCGTCAGAGGAAATTTCAAACTTATGTTTGATATCGCGTAAGACTCGATTACGAGCGTGGTAACAACAAAATTATTAATATAAAGGGAATATTTATGTATATTAATTAATAAATTTCTTTCAATTTATTAGATTAGTAGAGCTTTTTCTTCAAGCTCAATTTTTTTATAAAATCAGATAATATATACCTGTTTTTTATAATTAAAAATTTAATTTTAAACGGACATTAAACTAAAAAATTAGTAACCGTTTAAAATTATTCCGTCGTAAACATATTTTAAAACTTTTATCTTGCAGGAGTCTTAAAGAACATGTAGTTCTATAGGTTAGTTCTATAACCAATTAATAAAAAATCTTCAAAATTTAAATTTAACGTCAGTGTTAACAAAAAGTGAAAAGTGTGAAAATAATTAAATTTAAAAAATGAGATATAATAAAGAATATGGGTTAAATTTTAAATTTCAAAACATGCAATGTGAGTAATTATAAGTAATTGTGTTAAACGAGTATTTTATACTCGTAGCTAAAGATATATTTTTACACTTCAAATTTAACAATACATATTTACTCAAAAATACTCATAATGTGTACGTTATTATTATTCGGATATATTCATATGCAATCCGTTTTAATTATCTTTTTTATGGAAAAATTTCTGTTTGCAATGTAAAAACGGAATCATACTCATTGAATGGAATGAAGGTTTTTATCACTCAAATTAACCGTTTGCTCAGGCTAAAAACGGACTGAAAAATGTGAAAAAAATTTGTATAGGGTATCATATCCCTGGATATATAATACATATATAATAAGTGTTTTTTTTAAACATATATTGATTTAATTTTTATATAAGATATTAGTGCTTTTAATTAACTTTCCTCTTTTATATAGCGCTTTTATAATGCGCAATATGTGTGTGTGTGTGTGTGTGTGTGTGTGTGTGTGTGTGTGTGTGTGTGTGTGTGTGTGTGTGTGTGTGTGTGTGTGTGTGTGTGTGTGTGTTGTCGT
>Ga0157363_1002360_pt1 | contig 16610 bp, 19 predicted proteins | sample AttsexASBM1_FD_111477 | JGI IMG/M metagenome (GOLD analysis project Ga0157363, IMG submission 111477) | Fungus gardens microbial communities from leaf cutter ant in Ribeirão Preto, State of São Paulo, Brazil - Atta sexdens ASBM1 | ecosystem: Host-associated > Fungi > Mycelium > Unclassified ... | reverse complement strand
TAATAGCGGCCTCACCATAAGTATTTGAGAGCATTCGATGAGCTTCAGCCGCAGATTTCTTCATATTGAAGCAAAAAATTAAAACCTCCCGCAAATGACGAGAATTTGGCTCGTAAATTGACAATTTTCAATCGAGAATAACTTTATGATGCAGACACAAATCGACTAATGTTTCTATGGGATTATGTTGACAGATGCCCAAGTTTATTGTATGTCTATGATCTATTTATTTCGACCACCACTTACCGCTAAAGCCATCTATAGGAAAACGGCGGAAGCAAAATTGTACACCTAATAATACAAGATAAATTCAATGCAAATATAATGATGTAATGAGGAAAAAAGCCAATGTGAGTCACCACTAGTTTTTCGTGTTTATTAAATTAAAATTAGAATACAAACGTTTGGACCTTGGCATTGAGTCATCCTTCAGTCTTATAAAATGGTAGAATAAAAATTATACAATACGTATAATTAAGCGCCAAATCATCAAATCGTTAATTTATTGTCACTACTTACCCAGATAACAAAACGTTCCTTAGTATAAGAAAAAAAATAGGCATATAATGCTTAGTACAAGTTTCTCTTCATCAGGGCAATAATAATTTCGTTTAGGTTAATTTAGAGGCATTTTGCGGACAACGGTTGTTTGCGCAAACGAGCAGAAATGCTGACAAATTTATTCCCGTAAATATTGCAAATCTATTGGAAATCGTTTTTGTAAAATATTTAATTCACATTTTTGTCAATCAAATGGAAATGGTCGAGCAGTATACGATATCAGAGGGATTGAGTTAAATTTCTCGATTTTAAAAAACAACATAGAATAGAATAAAAGACGCAGCATTAGAAGATTTTTCAGCTGTATTCTAATAAAATAATTTTTTGAAGTGAGCCCCAAAGAGGCTCCAAGATGAAAGGTATAACTTTTCTGAAATGTTAATACTTTTTTGAAATGTTTACCGAGTAAATGAAATCTCCTAATATTTTAATGTGTATTTTATTTTGCATTGTAAATTTAATTTTATTTATAGTAACTTACACCCAACCAAATGAGTGAAATGTCTAAAATCAACTCATAAGTCACTTTAAGATATCTTTCAGAGTTTTTTATGAAATATGTTAAAGATGTTTCTTAAAAAAACTCTTAAAGAGATCTTAAAGTTCTCTTTTTCGATTTAAAATAGGAAAATATTGTTAGAGGTTAACCCTTTTTACTACAACAGTTTCTTTTATATTACTGTCAAATTGTAGTAAATTTGTTTTATGTAGAATTAGTTTCCATCATGTTGCCGTGCGATTGCCTTAACCTATAAAACTTATAAAACTTATACAAAAGAAGAGGGAAATTGTTTCTCTCCGGCTGTGCATAATCGTTTGTGGTATATATTGCCGCCAATAGCATAAGCAAAATCGGAAGCTGCTTTTCTAAAAAAAGATGGCAATTCAGACGACGCAATTTGTATCAAATTTATTGCTATTTGAATAAATTCTTCAATGTCATCTGTTATATTTTGCTGAATAAACAAACTACGTACTTTAGAAATTATGAGTTGAAATCAGATTAACGATGATCTGTTACATTGTGAAATTATAGAGACATCTTTATTATGTAAAAGTTCAGATCGAAATGACGAATCAGATCGTGTCTCTATGATATGTATCACCCTAACTATTGCGGCAAAACAAAATAATGAATAAATAACTCATTCTATACAAATATTGCAATGGGATTTCAATTTATTATATTTTACTCCTCTATTCTACTAATTAGAATAATTTTTTTTCATTATCCAATTATATTTACTCTTCGTTCGGTTACATGGATGTTATAAGTTAACAACATTAAAAATAATTTACATTTATATGCAATGGATTTATTAAAATCACATTTACTTATCACATTTACTTATATGCAATGGATTTAATAAATGGATTTATTAAAATTTCAATAATATATTAAATAATATTGTACATTAAAATTCATAAACAAAAAATAAATAAAATAAATAAATAAAAAGTAAAAAAAATTATTTATCACAGATCTCAAACTCGCATCTTTCGATTTCCAATGCGAACATTACCTAACTATTGCATCCATATTCTGAACCAATTATGCTGTTTGCGAAGCATGTTAATAGGTCTGTTCGCGTTGCACTTTTGACACTCGATATCTTCGTTTTTTTCTCTTTTTAAGACAAAAAATGTATCTATCTCATTTTAAGTGCAAAAATATTTGGGGATTTCGTGCAATGCGAGCAGACCTATTGGAACGGCTCTACGCCGTCCAAAGCGTAGATCAATTTTTAAAATTTAAAAACTCGAACAGCCTATGTGGACAAATTACCGAAAGGAATTTTTTTTCTGATCTGTGACAAAAAAATTGGCATCTAATCCAGGGGTACCTGGATTCCCCTTGTTATTTTAATCCGTTTTATCTACAAAAGAGCGCTTTATCAAAAATTGCGGAACGTCGTGTATATACATATATGTAAATATCTAAACGAGTCTTACTGAATTAAAGAAGCTGAATTATATACTAAATTAAATTCCTCAGCTAATACATATATTGTGTATCCTATGATCCAGATAGAACATAGAAGTCGTAAATATCTTAAGGACATCTCTAAGTTTACTTATAAACGACAAATGAAATATGAGACATCATTATGACTTTGTATTCTATTTGGCAGAAATTACATTAATATGTAATAATTGTGCGCCCACAACAATTAGTAACAAAAAAGTTAATCACATGTGCAATCTTTGCGAATTTGCAATCCGCAAATTAATCACGATTTACTCATAATTACGCTAATCATTTTTTGTTACTCCTATCATTCATACTTCAACAAACTTTGTATCTGTTCCTCGAGGCACTCCGTCGACGATTCTACAAAAGTTTTATTCATAACCTTATACGCCTGCTCCATGAGCTTTGGTAGATCGTCTTTTGTCATACCCACGGTAGGAATAGGCGGTAGAACAGTAATATAACTACTTCCTGTGAAATACCAAATCTCTTTTTAGTTACATAAGTATTACACATAAAAATATAATTAATTATATATAAGAAAAAAATCCCTCAATAGATACAGATAATTATAACAGAGTCAATGCCTTCATTATTTAAACAAATTTTTATATTGTAGCCTTGATTTATAAAAAAAAATTAAATAGAAGAAATGTTAATTAAGAGCAAACAAAATGGTCTCAAATTAAAGCACACACGCGCGCGCGCGCGCGCGTGAGAGAGAGAGAGAGAGAGAGAGAGAGAAAGAGAGTTTATTATAAATTCAGTTTATAAATTCAGTAAAATTAGTTTATTAAAATTAATTTATTAAAATTATCTATTAAAATTATATATTATTAGTTTATTAATAATCACAACGAATAATAACTAGTTTTTCAATGATACATATTATATTATATATAACAATCTAACTTTCGCGCGGAATAACTCAGAACGAGTATATCTGATCGAAACGCAAAAGAGGCTCGAATAGGAAGTGAGATGCAGATTGACTGTACAAAGATCATAATAAAGTATTGAGTATTGAGAAGTGTGATTCATGTGCTGTCGTGTTTACAATAGTATATCTGTTCATACGCGCGCGTGTGTGTTTGTAAGTACATACGTGTTTCGCTGAACGCAATCTCGCTCGGCGGATGCCACAGATGGCTTTTTGTGTTGAGGCCGAGGGAGTAATCACTCAAAAAATAGGTATACACCTGGACTTTGGACTTCAAAACTTCATCGGATTTCATCGGCTTCACCGAAATTCATCGGACTTCATGAATTCAAAATTTCATCGGAATTCATGAATTTATTGAACTTCATTGGACTTCTCCGGACTTTACCTTTATTGGACTTTAAGGAATTCTTCAGACTTCATCAGATTTTTAACAGATTGTACACCGGAATTCAAGAGTGCTTATCCCCTTGGTCGCGGCGCGTTGACAATACGATATGTCGACATATGGGTTGGAAATCAGCTGCGTGCAGCAGCGCTGCTGATTGGTTATCGCATACGCGGGTACACACGAATCCCGATCGCAATCGCAGCACGATACTTCTCCGCAATACGGAAAAACGGAATTTTTGAGAGCGATAGTGATTGACGGCCAAGAATTCTCGGCGGAGGTGAAGACTCCATCCCTGACTACTATTGATGCCATAAGTAGATGCGGAGGTGCGTGCACCAGGCGACCCGAGAATCTCTCGACGAAATACGCTTTATGTCCTCTCTATTGCTGGAGTAGCATGGGGAATAGGCGGCGGCCACAGAAGCTCGAGGAAGCAGAATATGCTCTGACCCCGGAGAAATCCCGTCGGTGCAACGACACAAGAATTGCAGCTAGTCGGTGGCCGAGTACGCTCGGCAGGCAGAGTTTCCTTTGTCCTGGAATTACCCCATCGATGCAGTATATAGGAAATCAATTGGTCGCTATCGAGAACTCTTGATAGAGTACTCTTGATTACTTCTCGCGACAGTAATGGCCACTAGGAGTCGGATTGAATCGGAACGGAATTCTGGCAGAATTGAGAGCGTTAACATTTGCGTCTTTATATATGATTATTGCTCCTGATCGTATTGTTTCGGAAACGCTCGGCGATTCTCGCTGGCTGACCATATGAGCGAGAGCGATATCAATCGGCAATATTCGGTTTTAAAAAACTCCGGCGGAACGACTGTCACCTGTGCAGGTTATTTCAAATGCGGTTCGGTGATAACAATATATCGAGGCTCATAAGGATGTACTCAGGTTATAAGGGGATGTTTCAAGTTTACTTAGGTAGGTTTGTTCGCGTCGCATGCTCCAACATGCTCCTGCCATAATTCCTACTCGCTCTAATGAGAGCATTGGAGTGAGAAAAAACAAACCTTTAGTCTTCTCTCCAGCAAGAACCCAGCTAACGCTAAATATTCATAGAAAATTCGATTCATATTCCCAATGTGCCGAATATTCCACACAGTAAAAAAATCGTCGCGGAATATATAAATGTCGATATAAAATGTTTGGAACATTGTATGAATACTATATATTACGAAAATCACTCGCAAGCAAGTAGTACACATCTTCGCCGACAGAAGGTGGAAAGCATTTATTCGTTAACAAAAATCATCTGGGAGAGAATATAAAGAGCGAAGTATTTCGCCCGTAATCTCCAAAATTGGAATTCAAGATGAAAGTGCGAAGTGTTTTTCAAAACAAAATTTTGTTTAAAAACTGATTTAGGGACGATCGAACCTGAAATTTCTGGAAAAATTAAAATTTTGTGGAACATATATGGAACATTTGCGGAATATATAACAATATTTAAATGAAATTTTTAACTAATATTTGAATGTTGATTTTACATTCCGTAAATATTTCGGAATATTCCGGAATACTCTTGGAATGGTTTTTTTAAGAAAATAATATAAGAAAAAACTCAAATAATTAATAAAATTTATAATAAGTATAGGACTACAAGCCAAGCAAGATCTTAATGCTGTTTTATTATGAAACAAAAGTTTATTATAACATACGTTTCGATCCTAATTAAGTCATTCTCAGTGTTAAAACTAATACAATTTTTAAAAAACAACGACTTACTTGAATGATACTAATATGACAAACACATCGAATAATTTAGACAGTAATTATAATAATATACAAATATCGCAGTATATGTAAAATTTCCATTATGAATGGTATTGAGCATTGTTAATATCAACGTAAGAAATTAGAAAAATTTGGATAAAAACTTGAATGTGTAGATATATTACAGCGTATGTAGTCATCAGCAGCTATCTTATAAAATGACCTTAAAAATGTAATCGTAAAGGTTCGGAATTGCATTCTCAAACTAATAGATGATGCAATTATTGTAGAAAAATAATAAAACACAAGGGATAGTGAATGTGTGTATTATTACGCATATAAGAAAATAAAAGATTTGGGGAAAAATACAACGCTTGCTACTCTTCGCGCATCACACGTCTGTTCTCGCTTCGCCGCATTCTCTCTATTTACCTACATGTCGTCTCTTTACGAAACTCGCCGCTTGCACACGCACAATTTGAAAAGCGCGCCAAATCGCATCACATCCTACACTCGGCTATCCTATTTACATTTGTCCTCAGATGTATGATTTTAGAGTGTAGCTTCTTCCCAGGATTTCATGTGTTGATAACCATAGATGTTATGCAAGACTTTCTTCACCTATTTTCTCGATGATATATCGTTCATTGCGAAGTGTTTTCTTGACACAGTATGGGTCTAGATATTTAGCAGCTAATTTTAGTCCCGTACTACTTTGTGTGCGCTTAATGGTAACTAAATCGCCTTTCTTATATTGTAATGGAGCTTTTCTCTTTTTATTATATTTTTATTATATTTATTATATTTATTATTCGTTTATTTTTTTCTTGAATTTTAATGATGAATTGTTTTGCAAGCTCTCGAGATTGTTCGCGTTCCTCTTGGAAAGACGCTGCCTCTTCCGCTTCGATAATGTTTCTAATTATAATGGGATCTTTTTTCATTTTCATTTGCGTGAACAAAAGATAAAATGGCGACATTCCAGCTTTTATTAAATATACTATTCAGATACCTCTGCGCTTTCTACTTGTGCCATTCAGAAAGATTTAGATGTGCTAACTTTGTTAGTAGAGGTATTAATGTACGGTTGATCCTTTTAATTTAGTCATTTCCTCGAGGTACGCTGGTAACAATAATCACATGTTTTTTTCGTTTGCCTTTACAATATTCTTTAAAGTCGTGCGAGATAAAAGCATTACCTCGATCTGACACAATGCGTCGTGGATTTCCAAATATAGCACTTTGTTTAATTAACTTATCTAATATTTCAATTTATATGATGTTAATCGTCTTCACAAGATACAGCCAGATAAATTTGATGAAACCATCTATAATAGCGAAAATGTGATTGTACTTCTTCTTTGTGGACAGCAAAAGGCCGAGATGATCTATGGTACGTTCCAAAGAGAATGTCTTTTTTATCTATAGATATATCATCCTTCCAGTTTTCCGGATTTTTTTTCCGCTAAAATACAGTCAATACAATTTACACACATATTTCTCTCTCTTTGGACGCATTCCTTTGAACCAATAGTCCGTTTTTATAAGTTTTTCCGTCTTGTCAACAAAGTGGCCTCGATCATGAACATACGGAATGATGCTAGATTGTATTGACTCCGGTACAATAATTAGAGCTTTATTATATATCATCTATAGCAAGTTGTTCCTTATGCAATAATCGTCTATTTTGCCCAACTGGGTTTGTTCTAAAATCTTCTTTGTTTCGTCGTTGTCTAGTTAATCTCCTTAGTTTAGCTGCAATCGTCTCTTGGCATTTGATCACCATTGTTGTGGGCAAAGAATTCCTGCTGAGAGCATCAACGTGGCGCATAAGATTTCCTGTGTAATGTTCGATTGTATACGTAAAGTCTTGAAGAAACAGGGCCCATCTCGCAATTTTTACATAACAATCAGTTTTCTTAAGTGTTAACGTAAATTGACAATCTGTCATTATTTTAAATGGAATACCGATCAGAAACTCTAAATTTTTTATCGCTTTTATTATTGCTAAAACTTCTAGCTCATAACATTGCTTCTGCCGTCGACGTTTTTATATTCGCATAAAAACAACGGTCTTCGCTATCACGCTGCATTAAAATCCGAATCTGTAGCTGAATGCGTCGGTATGTAATTTAATTATCTGCGGTAGGTGAATATATACGTAATACCAGTTTATACAGTATTTTCTTTAGTTAATCGAAATCGCCTGTATTTCTCTATCGCCAAAGGGAAAATGCGCATTCTTTTTTATTAATTCTTAATGAGTGAGCAATTGTCGCATAACTTGTCACAAATTTTCTAAAGCCTGCAAGACTTAAAAAACTTTGTATCGTCTTTATATCCTTCGGTGTCAGAAAATTTCTTATCGCTTTAGTTTTATTTTTGCAAGGTGTAACATTACCATTTTCTAAGATGTAACCTAAATAGCTAATTTTCATTTAAAAACTGACACTTCTCTCAATTTATCGTTAATTCGTACTCACTAGCTACCGATAAAACTGCTTTTAAACGCGACAAACCTTCTTGATAATCAATAGAGGACACGATTAGGTCCATGTAAACTGAAACGATTCCTTTTGTTACTAAATCATTAAATATGGCATTTATGTAACGTTGAAAATATGCTGGCGAAATACTTAAGCCAAACGACGTAGAAATTCATAGTGTCTGTTGGGTACTATGAACGCTGTATATTTGCGATTATCCTCGGCTACTACAATGTGGAAAAACCCATTTGCGAAATCTACGCCGAGAAACTCGAGCACCTTGTCAATTTGATCCTCTAGATATAATAGATAATGAATAGCGTACTTTCACTATTTTATCATTCAGTTTGTGATAATCAACACATAATCGCGTCGTGTTATTTTTCTTTTTCACGAACACACTAAGATTAGCGTAGTTTGAATATGACGGCTGAATGATATCTCAATCTAATCACGTTTGTATCTGCGTATCGACAATTATTAATTCTTGTGGCGCTAATTCGGCGAGCGCATTCGTAGATCGAGACGTTATCCTTTACAACTATTTGTAATTCGATTCCTTCAATTTTAGTCTTTTGCGGCTTATAATCAGATATAATTTGTTGAAGTTGTTTTCTCTGTTGTGATCTTGATTATTTATGTGCGATAAATCTACTTCATCTACTTTAGAAACTACATCGATTTTGTTAACAAAGATTAACTTATTAATTTCTTTCGCGATCTTCGTCACATTTATTATTTTACCACTTCTTATTCTACATCGCTCATTCTACTTCGCTCAGAAAGTCGAATTCAATGATCATCATTCAAAAGCGCATCAGGAACCACATGGAAATCAACTTCAAAGTATTCGCAATATATACTTTTACGTGAGTCAGTTCTAAGGTAATATTTTCGGCTGCACGCCTCGAAATTTAACTGTCTGACTCATCAGTTTCGGAGCTCCCATTTTGACATAAACTCCCGCACGCATGAGACTTAAGTCGCTACCTGAATCAAACAAAATAATTGTTTCGATGTTTATTAATTTGAACAACTTCATAAATTCTCTTACATTTATTATGTGTTACTTTTGAATTATATCTTCTACCTTATTCTGAGTCGCATTGCAGCTTTTATACTTTTCGATCTTTGTACGCTGCGAACAATTTGCCGCTATGTGTCCAAGCTCGCTATATTGGAAGCACAATATACTTTTCTCCTTCGATGGGTACGTTACACTGAGATAATTTTTTCCGCCACAATTAAAACAATGCTTAACCTCCGCTTTTTCATCCATTCTACTTATTTGTGCCTGCTTTTTCCTAGAATCGTCCGATCTAACCTTATTTGCGCTCTTACTCTTAGCTTTCATAAACTCATATGTATTTAAATTCGCCTTTAATTAGAGATATCGTTTTAAGGCCATATAAAATTGACTTATTTATCTCATCATCGATAATACCATCTATTATACAATGATTCAGAAAAACCTCATCCTTATACAGACGTGTTCCAGACTGAATTCTAAAACAACTTTTCCTTTATGAAAATTTTATCCGACGCTTACTTTTTGAGTTATTAAAGGATAAAGTTATCAAATCACAGGTATAAAAGGTAAGCAGAGGCGGCGTTGGGCGTACTCATCGTCTGACGCGAGCGACCACAAAGGGCACTCGTTGTAATCAGATGTCTAAGAACAAAAAGTTCTCACATAATAAACATACGCACGTACGTACGCATGCTCTCTCTCTCTCTCTCTCTCTCTCTCTCTCTCTCTCTGTCTTACCTTTTCGCAGAGATTTGTTGTCTTTATATCATCGTTATTTCACGGATAAATTTCGCCTAAGTTGAAATTTGAATCATAATTTTTGGACATATGTAGACTCTAGATTTATAATAGGTTCTAATCTAATGAATTGAGTTTTTACGTTAAATTTGTAAATGAGTTATTAAAAAATTTTTTATTTTTAAAAGAAATTTTCCGAATAGAAACTGTAGATTAAATAATGTTAAAAGAGGTTCTGATTGATTAAATATCAAAAGATTTATAAGATTTTAATTGAAGTTGGAAGAATTTCAAAGTAGGATTAAAATTTCGTGACTCGCGTTACGACCGTGAAAAAGCAATACGAAGACTTGTCACGTTCCTGTGTGATAAATTTACGTTCAAGTAATGAAACAGGAGTTTGTTTTTCTTTTAAAAATTATATCTGAAGAATTATAACACTTTCATCACTGATTTACTCACGCACTTGATCGATGTCCGGAGTCGATACCACATGAATGATTTATGAAGAACGATTTACGAACTATTCTATCGATTTATTATTCTTAATTAGTATCGATTAATTACTTAACTCGAAATCAGGAATAAGAAAAGCGTACACAACATACACACATACACAACTCGACATGATCTGACGCGAAACTTGAGCTCGACGATAAAAATCAAACAGAGGTTTTATGGACAGAATTAAGAGTAATATATAATAGAAATCTGATTTATCGGCCGCTTGTAATTGTTATTGTTGACAAGTCAGGATGTGACTAGAAGCTACATTGATTACTACTATAGTATACTACAAAAACAGGTATTATTGGTTCATTGACATTACGAATGTGTGCTTCGAGATTATTCTCGCGCTGAATCATAAGGTTCGTTCGCAGCATGTTCCAGCATACTCCAACGTGCATCAGCATGTTTCTGCCATAATTCCTATTCACTTTAATGAGTTCATTAGAACAAATATTATGATTTAGCGCGAGAATAATCTCGAAGCATTCGTAATGTCGAATGAACTAATAATGCTTACTTGTAGCCAATGTCAGATTGTCAATCGTGTCAATTATCATAATTACTTTTTTTGGCAATGTTTACTAATATTGAATCTAGAATTATTTAACTTTGAAATATTAAATTTAATATTAATTTAAAAATTAAATTTTATTTTTTTAAATTTAATTATTTGCGAACTAAAAGAATATTCCTCAAAATGAAATATTTGATTGCCTTATAATTAGTGTGAAATGAACAATTTTCGGATATTTCGATCTTCTTTTTTATAGTGAATGCTTGAAGTGTCCATTGTGAGCTCTCATTCGTTTCAATAAATTTGATTTTTGCTCAACGGCACGAAGAACTTTTCGTATTTCGAGTGTTTCTTGCAATGCTGCCTACCAGTCTTTTTTCTTTGGCAGAACGCTTCCGATTTCATACCTTTCCGCTGCTATAACACTAGCATGTGGATGTCTTGCTCTGTTCGGAGAGCTCGATGTATCTCCTTCCAGCAACATAATGTTGCCCATGACATTCACCGAGTGCTATGAGCATATCATAATATTTTTCGTATGCTGTTATTTCTTGATCCTTTGTTTTTACGATGCTCGAGAGATTATTAATTTGCGGATCAGTCTCCTGTATTTATCCGATCTTCGCGGGGGATCGCGCCTTCTCCCGTCGCCGCGTCACGGTGATCGTACGAATTGTACGAAACTGGAACCGGAAACCAGTATTCGAGATATTGTTCGACAGCACGGATTATCGTATTCGACTATACAACGAATTTTGAAAGAAGAAAAATTGCACATCTATCATTACACAGCACCTATCACAGTAGCGTGCAACATCTACGAGAAGAAGACTATCCTCAGAGGAAAATATTTTGCGAGGATTTCCTCCAGAAGAGCTGAAGATCCAGAATTTCCTTTTTATGTAATATTTAGCGATGAATCGCTATTTATACGAGAAGGAGTTCTGAACTCACATAATATGCACATATGGGACGACGAGAATCCGCGAGTGACGCTCAGAAATTTCCAAATTCGTTGGAAATTGAATGTCTGGGCTGGGATTATGGGAACAAAAATATTGGGCCCAGTAATCCCTTTAGAAAGGCTAAATGGCGCATTATATGTGAAATTTCTGGTTGAAAATCTACCAGATTTTTTAGAAGACGTGCCACTTTTGGATCGAAATAAAATAATATTTCAATAAGACGGCGCTGGTCCTCACAACGCCAGAATTGTTACGGACTTTTTAAATCAGAAATTTCCCGCACGTTGGATGGATCGATATGGTCCGACAGTGGCCAGCAAGATCCCCGGATCTCAACTCATTGGATTTTTTCTTGTGAGGATACAAGGAAATAATTTATAGACTGCTTTCCGAGGAACGAATTGAATAACAAGCTACGGTGCTATTTGGTCCATCGACAACGTATTGGAAAGTATTTGCAATTTTATTGAGATGGATGAGAGCTTGCGTCATAATGGACACTTCAAGCATTTATTATAAAAAAGAAGATCGAAATATCCAAAAATTATTTATTTCACACTAATTAATAATTAATCCTTTTTAGGGCAAATATTTCATTTCGAGGAATATTCTTTTAGTTCGCAAATAATTAAATTAAAAAAAAATAAAATTTAATTTTTAAATTAATATTAAATTTAATATTTCAAAGTTGAATAATTCTAGATTCAATATTAGTAAACATTGTTAAAAAAAATAATTATGATAACTGACACGATTGACAATTTGACATTGGCTACAAGTAGGTATTATTAGTTCATTCGAATGTGTGCTTCGAGAATATTCTCGCGCTGAATCGTAAGATTTGTTCTAACGGGCTTAAAGTGAATAGAAGTTATGACAGAAACATACACGTTAGAGCATGCTGAACATGCTGCAACGCGAATGAACCTTATGATTCAGCGCGTGAATAATCTCGAAGCACAGATTCGTAATGTAATACCGAAAACACAGTAGGAAATTAGATTATCAGGAAAGGCGATTGGATAGTCGAGAGTAGTCAGAGACTTAGTAATTTTTACGAAAGCAGTCTAATAGTTTTTCGTAATCGTTTTTTCAGTAACAATGTGATTCTTTATTTGTAAATTATTTTGAGAAACGGAGAGCCGTTCCGGTGCGAACACGATATCGACATAGCGAACGGATATTTTCCGTTATTCCGGATATTGTAGACAATCCCGTGATACGACTCTACCGAAATGTGTTATCCGTTGCTCTGCTACTCCAGATCTGATTTCGTTCCGTTGCTCCGATCTGCATGTTTGCTCTAGAGCGGCTTATTATACAATTACCGGCGCTGTTGCCACACGATACGCAGAATCGATACATCATTCGATCTGTATTTATGATAGTCGTTCTCGCTTTCTGACGGATCGCACAATACTTATTTCTTACAGTTTCGGCCAGCCTGGCATTGCATTCGTCACTGGATGCATCTTTTTTTTATTTATTAAATTTATTTACCCATCTCTATTTATTGAATATAACGTTTTACAAAATTTGCAAATGATACTTAATTACTAAAATTCGCTTTATATAATGCTTCTAATGGTCGATTTGATCCATGATTTTAACCTATTACGAGGGAGGACAGAGTTATACGATTCCGAGACAATATTGAAGTCGGGTCTTCTATTGCAACGATTTTTATTTAATGTTTTCGCTATATGGATCTTTATAATTCACTTTAAATTTTTTATTTTTTCCTGGCTTCAATTGCATGTCTTGGATAGTCGCCTTCACTGCAGTATTGGTTTTTTGTGTCGCTTGTCGTATTGGATTTTGTTATACTCTTTCACTCTCTCTGTAACTCACTTAGCTGTGTCTCTCTTTTCCTCTCTCTCGTTATCTAAATCGGTATCTATCTCCGCTAATCTGTTGATTATTTCCACTAAAGCTTTGTCATGTGGTTTCTTTGATTGTAATCTAATAATAATTTTGAAGGTGACGATTGCGTTGCCGAGTGCTTGAAGGCGTCGAAACCTTTTGAAACATTACATGTCAATCATTTCGGACCGTTACTAAAGACCAAGATTATAAACATATTTTCCTAATAGTCAATGCCTTCACGCGTTTACATCGTTATTTGCGACAATGTTGATGGGCACAAAGGAAGTTGCAAAATACCTAAAAAATTTATTTGTAATTTTCGATTTACCAAAGGAGACCGTGTCAGATAGAGGTACAGCGTTTACCTCAACCGACTTTGATACGTTTATAAGTACTTTGAAAGATAAGCATCGAAAAGTGGCTGTTGCCGCGCCATAGACTAATGGTATTGTCGAAAGAGTCAACAGATTTATGAAATCGTCACTGCGAAAGTGAGGACGAGGTCTGGGAAGATCAGCTCCACTACATACAATACATGATAAATAATACCAAGCACTCGGCCATGCAATTGTCACCTTCGCGAAAGTTCGATGTTATGTTCGACGTAAGGCATATAGCACAATTTATGATATATCGTGAATTCTTTTCCTCATCGAAGGAAACCAGTAATTATTACTTAAATCCGCAAAAATTTTTTCTTCGCTGCAATGTGCCGCAATGCCATATCATCGTATATGAGTAAAATATTATTAATCATATTGTAACTTCCGATAAAACGAATTACGATCTGTCCGAATTTTTCCTACAGGCAAGACTTTCAATTAACTCGAACTTGTCGCTTATTATCAAATTCGAGTTCGTTTGCTATCTTTTTAATTCTTGCAATTGACGAAACTCTAATTCACATTCTATCGGTAATGAACTAGTATAACCGACCTGTTTGCTTAATGCATCGACATACATCATGCGATTCCCTGCTCGATGTACCAATTTGAAAGTGTAAGTTTGCAATTTAAGCGTCCAGTGAGCTATTCGCGGATTAAGATTGGCTTTGTTAATCGCATAGACCAGCGCATTGCAAATATTATAAAAATATTGTAAATATTGTAAAAATCTATGCCGTACAAATATACATAAAATCTAAGAATCGATTTAACTATCGCAAGCATCTCGACCTCATAACTGTGATAATTCGCTTCTGCTTTATTCATCGCTTGACTGAAATACGCTATCGGCGTCCATACGCCCATGGAATGTTTCTGCAGCAAGATATTGTCTAAGCCTATTGCATTCACCACGGTGTGGAATTGCATTTCAGCCGAAGGGTTATACAAACGTAATACCGGGAACTCGATTTTCAGAGCTTGAAAAGCACACACACATTCTTCCGAAAAATCAAAATGCTGACTTTTTCGTTAAGCTATATAGGGATTTGGCAATATTCGCGTAATTTGGAATGAATTTCTTGAAATAGTTAGTTAACTCCAAAAATTTTTGTATCTCGTGTACATCTCTTAGCTGTGCAAAATCATTAATCGCTTATGTAAGCCTAAGCTTAATGTAACTCCGTTTCCGGAGTATTTAGGATAGCATTCTAAATATTCAATATTACGTTGCAAAAATTGGCACTTATTATAATTTAAATCAAATTTGTATTTTTTCAATTTGAAAAGAACTTCTTTTAAAATTTTTAAATTTGACTACAGAATCTGACGCTATTAAAATATCATCAATATATATAATAACTTTATTCTCGCGTATGAGAAGTATGTGTACTCGAGAGGTATGTGTATTGTAAAATCTGAATGATTCTTTTTTGAAATTCTGCTGGCGATTCACTATAGCCAAAAGATAATCATGTGTACTCGAATTGGCCGTCGGGAATTGCAAAAGCAAAGAACTTCGTATATTCTGGGTGAACTTTAATTTGATGGAAACTATCTCGCATATCCAATAAAGTAAAAACAGTTTTATTGCCCAGCCTTAACGGACAATCCTCGATTATTAGAAAAGAGTATTTTTGCTTTTCCGATAAACCTTGTCGTTCAACATTATTCTTCCATCATTCTTCCTAATTTATTACTCTCACACAATATGGAGATTTACTATTCTGTATAATCTCTCGCTCTAACAGATCGTTAGTTATTTCCCGTAATTGCAGTCGCTCACTGTGCGCAAATTTACATAGCGCAAACGCAAAAATAGAGGTCCTTTAGCTGTCACCTCACAGTCATCCGTTTCGCGATTTCCGTATTCTCTACTTCTCAAATTATTTCTTTAACACAATTCTCTTCGTACAAACTAAAATCGGTTTTAATATTCTCAAGCGCTTCTTCTAATTTATTGCGCGATTCATTTATCGCATCACATTGCAAAATTTGTGGAAATGACTCCTCTGTTATCTTGTCTGAGACGGTATCGATCTGATGTAACTTCAATCTCATGTAATTTTAAAAAATCTTGACCGATTATCACATCGATTGTCAATTTATCTTCTAACACGAATAGATTAATAACGAGGTAATCGTTTGGCATTATTCTAATTCAACCGTCGTCTTCAATATGCGTGAATCGTGACGAATGTTTACCGCCGAATAAGAAAGAGTGATCATCTCTAGTATATGAGAATAACTTAGTGTACACATTGAGCGCACGCCAAAAACTTAGTATACACATTGAGGCATACAAACGATATTGGGCTTCTGATTACATTCATGTCCACCGATCGATATAACCTGTATTAGATCGTTAATGGTAAGCTTCCTACCGTTTTTAGATGAGACATATGCGATATGTCGGTTCGTCGTTGAGCTGCCACCGTGGCTGGAGACGATGTTGCCTGCGTCTCCGCACTGGCCGTCGTCTTTCTCCCTTTGATGCAGTTTCTGCTAATGTGTCCTTTCTCCTTGCAG
>Ga0157363_1002358_pt1 | contig 16618 bp, 10 predicted proteins | sample AttsexASBM1_FD_111477 | JGI IMG/M metagenome (GOLD analysis project Ga0157363, IMG submission 111477) | Fungus gardens microbial communities from leaf cutter ant in Ribeirão Preto, State of São Paulo, Brazil - Atta sexdens ASBM1 | ecosystem: Host-associated > Fungi > Mycelium > Unclassified ... | reverse complement strand
CAGAGTTTGCATATTGGCGGGATTCGGTGCAGAAGACGGCGCAAATCCTCTCTTCGATGCCTCCCGTCTGGAAGACCACATGGAACTCCGTAATATCGCCATCATCGCGCACGTCGATCATGGCAAGACCACGCTGGTTGACGCGCTTCTCAAACAGTCCGGCTCTTTCCGCGACAATCAGCATGTTGCTGATCGTGCGATGGACAGCAACGACCTCGAACGCGAGCGTGGCATCACCATTCTCGCCAAGTGCACGTCCGTTGTGTGGAAAGAAACCCGCATCAACATCATCGATACCCCGGGCCACGCCGATTTCGGCGGTGAGGTCGAGCGTATCCTGAGCATGGTGGATGGCGCGATCATCCTCGTCGATGCCGCTGAAGGCGCGCTGCCGCAGACCAAGTTCGTGCTTGGCAAGGCGCTGGCCCGTGGCATCCGTCCGATCGTTGTCGTCAACAAGATTGACCGTTCCGACGCCCGTCCGGACGAAGTGCACGAAGAGATCTTCGATCTGTTCGCCTCCCTCGGCGCCGACGAGCACCAGCTCGACTTCCCGATGCTTTACGCTTCGGGCCGTCAGGGCTGGGCCGATCTGGAACTGGACGGACCGAAGAAGGACCTTGCTCCGCTGTTCGACCTCGTACTGCGCCATGTGCCGCAGCCGAACGTGGACAAGGATGCGCCGTTCGGAATGGTCTCCACCATTCTTGAAAGCGACAACTTCCTGGGCCGCATCCTGACGGGTCGTATCGATCAGGGCCGTGCGAAGGTGAACATGCCGGTGCGCGTGCTGCGTCCGGATGGCACGATCGTTGAAACCGGTCGTCTGACGAAGCTACTGTCCTTCCGTGGCCTCGATCGCGTGCCTGTGGAAGAAGCCGAAGCCGGTGACATCGTGGCCGTGGCCGGTCTGTCCGAAGCGACGATTCCTGACACGATTGCCGATCCGTCCATCAACGAGCCGCTGCCGTCGCGTCCGGTCGATCCGCCGACCCTGTCCATGACCTTCCGCATCAACGATGGCCCGCTGGGTGGTCGTGAAGGCAAGAAGGTGACGTCGCGCCAGATCCGTGACCGTCTCTTCAAGGAAACCGAAGGCAACGTGGCCATCAAGGTGACGGAAAGCCCGGAAAGCGAAGCTTTCGAAGTTGCTGGTCGTGGCGAACTTCAGCTTGGCGTTCTGATCGAGACGATGCGTCGTGAAGGCTTCGAGCTGACGATCGGCCGTCCGCGCGTTCTGTTCCGTGAAAACGAAGAGACCGGCGAGCGCGAAGAGCCGTTCGAAGAAGTTCTGGTCGACGTGGACGAGCCGTATTCGGGCGTTGTCGTTGAGAAAATGTCGCTCCGTAAGGGCGTCATGCAGGACATGCGTCCGTCCGGTGGTGGAAAGGTCCGTCTGACGTTCCTGATCCCGTCGCGCGGCCTGATCGGCTATCACGGCGAGTTCCTGACCGACACGCGCGGTACGGGCCTCATGAACCGTCTGTTCCACGGCTATCTGCCGTATGTGGGCACGATTGAAGGCCGCCGTAACGGCTCGCTGATCTCCGCTGAAGACGGTACGACGACGCAGTACGCGCTGTTCTCCCTTCAGGATCGCGGCACGATGTTCGTCGATGCTGGCGAGAAGATCTACATGGGTATGATCCTTGGCGAGCATTCCCGTGAGAACGACCTCGACATCAATGCGGTCCGTGAAAAGAAGCTGACCAACATGCGCGCTTCCGGCAAGGACGAAGCCCTGCTTCTGACGCCGCCGCGCCGCATGAGCCTTGAGCAGGCCATCGCCTATATCGAAGACGATGAGCTGGTCGAAGTGACGCCGTCTGCCATCCGGATCCGCAAGCTGCATCTGGACCCGCATGATCGCAAGCGCGCCACGAAGTCCCGCGCAAGCTGAACCGTCTCTTTCAGGACGGGGTTTCAAGAAAAAGGCGTGTTCCGTTTGTTCGGGATACGCCTTTTTCTATGGGCGATGAGGGACTTTGTCTGAATTGAGGCGTATTCGCACGTTACACGCGCAAGAGACTGAAATTTCATAAAGTTAATGCGCGACCGTATGAGGCGGGAATGATAACGTTATGGATGAGACCACTTCAGACCGTCTGAATGTGATCGGTCTTTATTCTGTTATGGAGCCTCGTTTCCAGATGCGCCTTTTCAATCTGTCCCTGATCGCCGCCGTTTCTGCTCTGGCTCTGACGGCCGCTCCGGCATTTGCCGATCCTGCTACGACGGCAGTACCTGCTGCACCTGCCGCTGAAGCTCAGACTGCCCCGGCTCCCGCAGTTGCTGCCCCGGCTGCCGAAGCCGAGACGCCCAAGAAGAAGCATTCCGGCAAGAAGCACCACCACAAGCACAAGCATCACAAGAAGACGTCCGCTGCGACGGATGCCGCGCCGACTGAAGACGCTGCGCCGTCCAACTGAGGTATTTTCGCCAGTTCTTCTGAAGACCTGCGGAAAGCAAAAAGGGGGTCTGCTATAAGCAGACCCCCTTTTTTGTGCCCTGTAGCGTCCGCAAACCGTGCTGGCTTACGGACGGACTGTATCAGTAGCGGTCGAGCGACAGATCGAGCGAAGGAATGGCGGTCTGACGGCCGGAGATCTGGTCCGCGACGATCTGGCCGGAGCCTGCGGTCATGGTCCAGCCCAGCGTGCCGTGGCCGGTGTTGAGCCACAGATTGCCGTAACGCGGGGAGGGCCCGACGATCGGCGTGCCGTCCGGCGTGCAGGGGCGCAGGCCGGTCCAGTATTTCGCGGACGACAGATCGCCACCGCCATACATTTCGCTGAAGGACAGTTCCAGCGTTTCGCGACGATCCGGGCTGAGGCGCAGGTTGAAGCCGTTCAGTTCCGCCGTGCCGCCGATGCGGATGCGATCGCCCAGACGCGTAATGGCAACCTTGTAGGTTTCGTCATTGACGGTCGAAACCGGGGCGCGGCTTTCGTCTGTGATCGGCATGGTCAGGGAGTAGCCCTTGACCGGATAGATCGGCAGACGCAGTTCCAGCGGCTTGAGGAAGCGCGGAGAATAGCTGCCCAGTGCCAGAACATAACGGTCCGCCGTCATGCGGCCTGCGCTGGTGCGGATGCTGACGATGGCGTCGCTGGCGGCCTCCAGAGCCTCGATCGTAACGCCGAGATGGAATTTTACGCCCTTTTCCTCGGCCATTTTGGCCAGACGACGCGTGAAGAGATGGGCATCGCCCGTCTGGTCGCCGGGGAGCAGCAGACCGGCCTTGAGCAGGTGCCGCGCATGGGCGAGGCCGGGTTCGCGGGCGAGGATTTCGTCTACGGTCAGCAGCTTGTGCTCGACGCCGCTTTCCGCCAGCAGGCGCATGTCTTCGGCGGCGTATTCGACCTGACTGTCCGTGCGGAAAAGCTGGATCAGGCCTTTCTGGGCACCGTCATAAGTGATGCCGGTCTCGGCGCGCAGAGCGTCCAGACGGTCGCGGGCGTATTCCGCAATCCGCAGCATCCGGCCCTTGTTGATGTCATAGGCCTTTTCCGTGCAGTTCATGAGTAGTTCGCCCATGAAGCGGAACATGGCCGTATCGAGGCGCGGGCGCACGACGAGCGGGCTGTGCTTTTCGAACATCCATTTGGCGGCCTTGAGCGGCAGGCCCGGCATGGCCCAGGGGGTCGAGTAGCCGGGAGAAACCTGTCCTGCGTTCGCAAAAGACGTCTCCAGACCCACACCCGGCTGGCGGTCGATCACTTCGACTTCATGGCCTTCCTGAGCGAGATACCAGGCCGTTGTAACGCCGATCACTCCGGCGCCCATGACGATGACTTTCATATCTGTCCTGCTGTGTTGTCGTCTGTAGAACCGCCCTGAACTGACCGTGATCGGCTCAGCGCCACGAAAAATGCTGCCCCGTTGCGTTAGCCCGGAACGCCCTTGCTGGTCGAATATTCGAAGTGCAGGGCCGTATCGGGATGAACGATGGCATGGATGGCATGAGCTGCCATGGCGCCTTCGGAGAAGCCCTGAAGGATCAGCTTCAGCTTGCCCGGATAGGTCGCCACGTCCCCGATTGCGAAAATGCCCGGCGTGCTGCTTTCCAGCGTGGCCGGGGTGACGGGGACGGTGTTGCGATGCGTGTCCAGCCCCCAGAGCGCAATTGGCCCCAGATCGGTGGACAGGCCGTAGAACGGCAGAAGCGCATCGGCCTCGATATGGCGTGATGCGCCTTCAAGGGTGGTGACTTCCACGCTCGAAAGCACGCCCTCTGTGCCGTGCAGGGCATGGAGCTGATAGGGCACGACCTTCTCGATCTTTCCGGCCTCAATCTGTTGCTCGATGCGTGACAGGGTCTCAGGCGCGCCACGGAAGCGGTCCCGGCGATGTAGCAGATAGATTTTCTCGGCGACATCGGAGAGGGACAGCGCCCAGTCCAGCGCAGAATCGCCGCCGCCTGCAACCACGATGCGCTTGCCCGTGAAATCGGTGCGTTTCTTGACGTAATACTGCACCGCGCCTGTGCGTTCATAGGCTTCGAGCCCATCGAGCGGCGGACGGTTCGGTCCGAACGCACCGGCACCGGCGGCGATGATGACAGCCTTGGCGCGGATAATGTCGCCGCGTGCGGTTTTCAGCGTGAAGTCTCCGCGACGGCCTTCCAGCGTCTCAACCCGCGAGCCCAGCAGGCGGGGCACATCAAACGGGGCGATCTGCTGTTCGAGGGCCTCGATCAGGGCGCCGCCTTCGATGGCGGGATAGGCCGGAATGTCGTAGATCGGTTTTTCCGGATAGAGCGCCGCACATTGTCCGCCGACACTGTCGAGAGCGTCAATCAGGACGCAGGACAGTTTGAGCATGCCACATTCGAACGCGGCGAAGAGGGCGGTCGGACCGGCGCCGACAATTGCGACATCGGTGTTGAGGGTGTGGGGTGCAGTCGTCATGATCTGTTTCATAATCGGTTTGAAGGGCTTGGGGTAGGGCATTGAACGTACGATATACGTTTGTAATTCAGGACCTGAAGGGCCTCGGCGGGACGGAACGTTCGGCCTGTGCCGTCATGAACGGACTGGTGCGTCAGGGCTGCGACGTGCGGCTGGTGGAACTGGTCGGCGCGGGCGCTCCGGCCTTTCCCCTGTCGCCTGAGATTCCTCTGACCGCGCTGTTCGACCGACCGGTAAAGATTTTCAATTCGTGGTTCCGCATCGTCTGGCGTTTGTCGCGTTTCCTGAAACGGGAGAAGATCGACACGCTGGTGGTCGTGGAGTCCACCCATGCGCTCTATGGCGTCGCGGCCGCGAAACTGGCGGGTGTGCGCTGCGTGGTGTGGGAGCATTTCAATTTCAACGTGACGCTTAATCGCCGCAAGCGCGTCTGGGGGCGGCAGATCGCCGCGCGGTGGGCCGATGATGTGGTTGTCCTGACGCAGCGGGACACGGCGTTGTGGCGTGAGGGGACGACGGTTCGTGCCCGGCTGACGGCCATTCCGAACATGGCGCCTCCTGTGACGGATCGCTCCTATCCACCAGACTCCCGGCTGGTTCTGGCGGCGGGACGACTGACAGAGCAGAAGGGTTATGACCTGTTGTTGCGGGCTTGGCGGATCGTCGAGCAGGACCCGGCGAGCGCAGGCTGGGATCTCCTGATCCGGGGGGATGGGCCGGATCGCGACGCCCTGCTGCAACAGGCGGAAGGATTGCATCGTGTGACGATTGCGCCGGCTATCGGAGGGATCGACGCCGATTATGCCCGTGCGGCCATGTTCGTGGCCTCTTCGCGTTATGAAGGGCTTCCGATGGTCCTGCTTGAAGCCATGTCGGCGGGGCTGCCGGTCGTGGCGTTCGACTGCGAGACCGGGCCTGCGGAGATCGTGCGCGATGGCGAGACCGGATTGCTCGTCCCGCCGGAAGAGCCGGAGGCCCTGGCCGTTGCCCTGTTGGAGCTGATGAGCGCGCCCGAACGGCGTCAGGCTATGTCTGACGCTGCCCGGCTGCGGGCCGCTGCGTTTCAGGAAGGTCCCGTCATGGCGCGCTGGATGGATCTTCTCCGGAATGGCGGTCGCTGACCCGCCGCTGAACGCTCTTGCTGGCACAGGGCAGTCGGGTCCACATTGGCACCATGCAGATACGCCTTGATGACCAGCTTGCGACCGAAACTCTGGCGGCCCTGATTGCCGACCGTTGTGGCCCCGGAGACTGCCTTGCACTCTCGGGCGGTCTGGGGGCCGGGAAAAGTACGTTCTCCCGCGCCTTCCTGCGGCATCTGGCGCAGGACCCGCAGATGGAGGTGCCGAGCCCCAGCTTCGCGCTCGTTCAGCCTTACGAGACGCCCAAAGGAACGGTTCATCATTATGATCTGTGGCGACTGGACGGTCCGGATGCGTTGCATGAACTGGCATGGGACGAGGCATGCGAAGGGATTATGTTGGTCGAATGGCCGGAGCGGGCGGAAGACCTTCTGCCAGAAGGCGCACTGCATCTCACATTTTCTCCCGGCGAGACCGAAGACTCCCGCCTTGTTGAACTGACGGGCTGGCCTGCTGACCGTCTGACAGGACTGATCCCATGAGCGGCGTTGTCACCATTGCGGGTACGGAGCCGTTTCTGGATCGTGTGGCGCAGGAATGGCTGGAACGGGACCCGGCAGCTGGAACGGATGGTCCGGGCCTGATCCTCGTTCCCAGCCGTCGCGCGGGCCGTGCGCTGATGGAAGCCTTCCTGCGGGTTCTGGACACACAGGCCGCACTCCTGCCGCGCATCGTCGCCATCAATGACGTGGACGAGGACGCGCTGGCCTCTATCGGCATCGACGTCCTGTTGCCTCCGGCCGTGGAGCCGCAGCGGCGTCTGGCGGTGCTATCGATGCTGATCCTTCAGACGCCGCTCGTGAGTGTCGGTGTGGACAGCACCAAGGGGATCGACCGCGCCTGGCCGCTTGCCAAGGCGCTGGCGGACCTGATGGACGAAGCTGAACGCAGTGGTGTTGATCTGGCCGAGCGGCTTCCGGACGCGGTGGAGGAGCGCTTCTCCGATCACTGGCAGCAGACGTTGAAATTTCTGGAAATCGTCACTGCTATCTGGCCGAAATGGCTGGAAGAAGAGGGGCTGTGCAACCCGGTGGCGCGGCAAATTGCGCGTCTGAAGGCGCAGGCTCAGGCGTGGGGAGAAAAACCGCCGCTCACGCCCGTCTGGGGCGTGGGATTCGCAGATGGATCGGCGGCGGTGTCGGACGTTCTGGCCGTGGTGGCGCGGCTTCCTGCCGGGCTTGTGATTCTGCCGGGTGTGGATCTGGGAATGGCGGAGGACATCTGGGCTGCTTTGCCGCCGTCGCATCCTCAGGCGGGTCTGAAAGAAATCCTGACGGATCTGGGTTTGTCCCGTGAGGAACTGACGGAGTGGGATGGCGGACGGGATCGCGGGCGTGAACTGATGCTGCGCGAAGTGCTGCTGCCGGAGCAGGGCATTGCCCATTGGGGGCAGGACAGCCGCCCGCGCGATATCGACAGGCTGTCCATCCTTCCCGCGCAGGACCAGCAGCAGGAGGCACAGGCCATTGCCCTGATCCTGCGCGATGTTGTGTCCGAAGCCGGGAAAACCTGCGCGCTCGTCACGCCGGACCGGGCCTTGGCGCAACGCGTTGGCACCGAGCTTCTGCGTTTCGGCATTCATGCCGATGATAGCGCGGGCGAGTCCCTGTCCCAGACCCCTGCTGCCGTGTTTCTGCGTCTGATCGCGACCGCTGCCGAAGCGCAGCTCTCTCCCGTTGCGCTGCTGTCTGTTCTGAAACACCCACTCGCCGCTCTGGGGCGCACACCGGGCGACTGCCACGCTTCCGCCCGACGGCTGGAACGGCTCCTGCTGCGTGGACCCGCCCCTGCGCCGGGGATCGCGGGGCTCAAAGCCGCGCTGCGGGAATACACTGACAAGAAACATGCCCCCGATCACGGGGCCAGCGCTGACGCTCCGGACGAGCCGGAAGGCCCCGCCGCCTTCATTGCGCGGATTGAGCGGGCCTTTGATCCGCTTCTGTCCATCAAGGACGCCATTCCCCTGCCGGAACTGCTTGAACGCCTGATCCACACGGCGAAAGCTCTGGCCGCCACAGCCGACGAACTGGACGCTCCGGAGGAGGAGCCACGTCATTCGGGCGCGCGTTTGTGGCTTGGTGAGGATGGTGAGGCGCTCTCACGGCATTTGGCGGCGCTGATCGTCAATACCGGCATTCTCCCGCCGCAGCGCCTGACGCATCTGGATTCGTTTCTCAATACGTCTATGGTCGGGCAGATGCTGACGGGTCTGCGCGCGCATCGGGGCGGCGTGGAACTGTCGCATCCGCGTGTTTCGATCCTCGGTGTGCTGGAAGCGCGGCTTCTGGCGTTCGATGTCGTGGTTCTGGGCGGTCTGAACGAAGGCGTCTGGCCGCCTGCGACCGATCCGGGGCCGTGGCTGAGTCGCCCGATGCGCGTGCGGGTCGGGCTGCCCTCGCCGGAGCGGCAGACGGGTGTGAGCGCGCATGATTTCGTCTCGACCATTCTAGCGTCGAAGGAGGCCGTGTTCGCGAGTTCGGCCCGACGTGAGGGGGCGCCAGGCGTTCCGGCACGGTGGATGGTGCGGATGGAGGCGTTTCTTGGTGGACGGTCGCAGAGCCTGCCGGTGCATCCTGCGCTGGACTGGCAGCGCTGTCTGGATCAGCCGCTCGCGGGTGCTGAAGCCGTTGCGCCACCCGAACCACGGCCGCCTGTCGCCCTGCGTCCGCGCGGTCTGAGCATCACCGAGATCGAAACGTGGATGCGGGATCCATATGCGATCTACGCCAAGCATGTCCTGAAGCTCCGGGCGCTCAAGCCGCTGGAGGAAGGCGCGGAACACGCCGATTTCGGCATGATCGTGCATGAGGCGATGGAACGCGTTCTGCGCGACTTCCCCGAGCGCTGGCCTGCCAATGCGAGCATTATTCTGCGCCGCGTCTTTGCCGAGGAACTGGTGAAGGCCAATATGCGTCCGGCCCTTGTGAACTGGTGGGGCCCGCGTTTGGCGCGGATTGCAGACTGGGTGGCGGAAAAGGAAGCCGCTTACCGGTCGGACATGGAAGAAAGCGGCCCTGCGCAGGGACGGTTCGTGGAAGTCACGGCGTCTTTCCGTCTTGAAGCCGCTTTCGCGCCATTCGAACTGCGTGGCCGTGCGGACCGGATTGATATCGGGGCTGATGGTCTGGCGACGGTCTTCGATTACAAGACCGGCCAGCCGCCCAGCGGGAAAAACGTTGCGGAAGGCTGGTCTGTCCAGCTTGTGCTCGAAGGCGCGCTTCTGGCGAAAGGGGCGTTCAGGGACGTTCCCGCCGTCGAGACCAAGAAACTGCTCTACTGGCATCTGACCGGCGGCGACGAACCAGGTAGGGAGAGCGAAGTGCCGGGCTCACGCTCTCATACGGATGCGCCGACCCTGATTGCCGGGGCGATGGAAAAGCTCCGGACCCTCGTGGACGAATACGACAATCCCGATCAGCCTTACCGCTCCCAGCCTTGGGCCGGGCACGTCCCGCGTTATACGGATTACGCGCAGCTTGCCCGCGTGGATGAGTGGCGTGCGGCCTATGCGGAAGGAGAGGGCGAATGAACGACATGCCTCCCGTTTCCCGCCCTGTCACACGTGACGAAGTCATCGCCGCTGCCGACCGCACACAGCGTCAGGCCTCCGATCCACGCGCTTCGGTGTTCGTCTCGGCTTCGGCGGGGTCGGGCAAGACCAAGCTGCTGATCGACCGCCTGCTACGGCTCATGCTGCCGCTTTACATCCAGACCGAGGACGGCGACGCCATTCTGGCGGATGGCGCGCATCCCTCCCGTATCCTGTGCCTGACCTACACCAAGGCCGCCGCCGCCGAGATGGCCAACCGGCTTCAGCAGAAGCTGGGACGCTGGGTCTCGCTGCCGGATGCGACGCTAGGGGCTGAACTTGAAAGCCTCGACGTCCCCAACACGGACGAGACCCGGGCGCGGGCGCGGGCCCTGTTCCTGTGTGTGCTGGATCTGCCGGGGGGCCTGCGGATCGAGACGATCCATGCGTTCTGCCAGTCGCTCTTGCGGCGTTTTCCGCTGGAAGCCTCGGTCGATCCGCATTTCACGCTGATGGAAGAGACGGACACGACACTGGCTCTACGCGAGGCGATGGAAGATGGTCTGGCCCGCGCGCCGGAGCTTGCGGCCGATGTGGCCGGAACGGTGGGGCTGGACGATTTCTTCAAGCGCATTCGCACGCTGAATATGGAGGAAAGCCGCGCCCGGCCGCTGCTGGAGCGTTGGGCGACCCTGCCGGACAGTGTGGTCAGCGCCTATTGCAAGGCCCTGAAAGCCGGGCAGGAAGGCATTGAGGATCTTGAAAACCTTGCCTGTCGTCCGCCGAAAGAGGAGGATCTTCGCGCCGGGCTGCGCGATGCGCTTGGGAGCGTAACGGCGTCCGGTCGTGTCTTCGTTGAACAGATGCTGGACTGGCTCGGGACGGAACCGGGTGAACGTGTGCCGACAGGGTGGGCACAATGCCTGCTGACGAAGGATGGTGGTCCGCGCAAGGTGAACGGCATCGTCGGCAAGGCGGCGCAGACCGCTGTTCCGTGGATCGCGCCGCTTCTGGAAGAGGAGGCGCAGCGTCTCCTCGATCTTCAGACCCGCCTCAAAAGCCTGCGTCTGGTGCTGCTGAACCGTGCCCTTCTCGGTCTGGCCGCGCCCATGCTGTCGGCGTTTCAGGAGGGTAAATCCGCCCGTGGTCTGGTGGATTACAACGATCTCATTCAGGAAACCCGCAACCTTCTGCGTGATCCGGGTGCGGCTTGGGTGCTCTACAAGCTCGATGGCGGCATCGACCATCTGCTGCTGGACGAGGTGCAGGACAATTCCGGCCTGCAATGGGAAATCGCCGGTGCGCTGACCTCCGAGTTCTTTGCGGGGGAAGGCGCGTGGGACATGGGGCCGCGTCCGCGCACGATTTTCGCGGTCGGCGATTATAAGCAGTCGATTTACGGGTTTCAGGGCGCCCAGCCGGAGGAGTTCCATCGCTGGCGGACCGAGTTCGCGGATCGGGTCCGCAATGCCGGGCTGTTGTGGCGTGATTCGGAACTGAACGTGTCTTTTCGGTCGGTTCCGCCTGTCCTGTCGTTTGTGGACGCGGTGTTTTCCCAGCCACTGGCGGCGCATGGCCTGTTGCAGGAAGGCGAAAAGACGCTTCGCCCGCATGTCTCGGCCCGTCCGGGGCAGGGAGGGCGTGTGGAACTGTGGCCGCTCGTCCCCGTCGTTCAGGGCGAGGACGATGACGAAGGCCTGACGCCCTGGCGCGCCCCTTCCGCCAATACCGGACAGCGAAGCGCGCCGCAGCGTCTTGCCGAAGCCCTTGCAGAATGGATTGACCGGCAGATCGGGCGTCCGCCCCAACCGGGGCAGGCGCCTCTGACGGCTGGGGACGTGCTGATCCTTGTTCCCCGGCGCTCGCCGTTCTTGCGTTCGCTGATCCGGGCTCTGAAATCGCGCAATGTGCCGGTCGCAACGCTGGTCCGGGTCGGGCTGACGCAACAGGTCGCGGTCCGCGATCTCATGACGCTCTGTGCGGCGCTGCTTCTGCCACAGGATGACCTGACGCTGGCTTCCGTCCTCACATCGCCGCTTGGGGGGTTGACGGACGACTCGCTGATGGCGCTCGCCACCCGCAATGGCACGGCTCATGCCCTCGGTCCGAAAGGCCAGCCGCTCTGGAGCGTTCTGCGGGACCGTCATCGGGAACGCGAGGACTGGCGGGCGGCGTGGGAGATGCTGTCCACGCTTTATGCGCGCGTCGATTATGCCTCGCCCTATCGTCTGCTGGCGGAAACACTGGGCCAGCATGGCGGCCGCACGCGGCTGCTGCGTCGTCTGGGGCCGGAAGCGGCTGAACCGGTGGACGAACTGCTGACGGCAGCCCTGCGCTATGAGGGGCTGCATCCGCCGTCGCTTCAGGGTTTCCTTCACTGGCTCGAAGCCAGCGAGATTACCAGCAAGCGCGAGGCCGAGAGCGATCTGGGAGCCGTCCGGGTCATGACCGTGCATGGCTCCAAAGGTCTTCAGGCGCGTCTGGTCGTCATGCCGGATACGCTGTCCAAGCCGCCACCCGGCAGCGATTTCCTTTGGGAAGAGGCAGGAGCGTTCGAACTTCCGCTCTGGGTTCCGAAAAAAGGCATGGGCACGGATATCACGGCGACCCTGTCCGAACGGGACGCGGAGAAGGCGCGTGCCGAAAGCAACCGCCTGCTTTACGTCGCTCTCACCCGCGCCAGTGACTGGCTGGTGATCTGCGGGGCTGCGGGCAAGCGGGAGCCTGTCGAGACAAGCTGGTACCGGCAGTGCGAGGCCGGGTTCCGCCAACTGGCCAATGCCCGCTCGGACTCTCTGGATCTTGGCTGGGAAGGGGAGCGGCTTGTGCTGGAAGAGGAGCGCACACTCGCGCCCGTTGCTTTCCGGGCCGAAGATGCCGAACCTCCCTGTGCGACGCTGCCAGACTGGATGGGTCGCGCTCCGGACTGGAAGCCCTTCATTGCCCAGCGTGAAGATGCCATGACGCGTCCGCTCGCGCCCAGCCGTCCGGATGGGGCCGAGTTCGGCGAACTCCCCGCGGCCTGTTCCCCGCTGGAGCTTCTGGCCGGTCGCTCCACGCCGGTCCGCGAACAGGCCATGCGACGCGGCACCATGATTCACCGTCTGCTTCAGCTTCTGCCGGAAACCCCGGTGTCAGAGCGCGAGGCCGTGGCCGTGCGCTGGTTGTCCCGTCGGGCACTGGGTCTGACGGAACCGGAAATCCATCGTCTGGCCGGACAGGTCCTGGGCGTTCTGTCCCATCCGGATCTCGCGCCGCTTTTTGCGCCCGGAAGCCGCGCCGAACAGCCGATTTCGGGTGTCAGTGACGGGCGCGTCGTGCTCGGGCAGGTCGATCGTCTGCGGATCGGGGACGGACAGATCTGGATCTGCGACTACAAGACGAACCGTAATCCGCAGCTGCGTGCCGATCGCACGCCTGTCGTCTATCTGCGTCAGATGGCGGCTTATCGTGCCGTGCTGGAGCAACTTCATCCCGGCTACGACATTCACTGTTCGCTGGTCTGGACGGAAGGGCCAGCCGTTGTCACACTCCCGGCCACTTTGCTGGATCAGGTGCGGCCCGGAGTTTGATGCAGATCAAAAGCCCCCTTGCGGTGAGGGGCACGGCAGCCGATATCATTTTTCAGAAACTTCATTCGTCACAAGGAACATACCCATGAGCGCAAACACCGTTGCCGTCAGCGACAGCAGCTTCGACGCAGACGTCCTCAAATCCGAAGGTCCGGTTCTAGTTGATTTCTGGGCGGAATGGTGCGGCCCGTGCAAGATGATCGCACCGGCGCTTGAAGAAATCGGCGCCGAGTATCAGGGCCGCCTGAAGGTTGCGAAGGTCAACATCGACTCCAATCCCGAAGCCCCGACCAAGTATGGTGTCCGTAGCATCCCGACGTTGATCGTCTTCAAGGATGGCAAGCCGGTCGCGCAGCAGATGGGCGCTCTGCCCAAGAGCCAGCTCAAGGCATGGATCGACCAGTCTCTCTGATCGTTTTCCCCTGAGAAGCCCGGAAAACGGGTAAGGGAAGGACGTGAGGGGCGTGGTCACGATCCTGCGCTTTGTGTAGGATCGTGTCATGCGCTCGAAAGCTCCGACCTTCCCGCCCCCCGTTCTCCTGACCTCCAGCGAGGAGGTGGCCCGTATCTGCGAAAAACTGCAGCACGAGCCTTTCGTCACTATCGATACGGAGTTCGTCCGGGAAAAGACCTACTGGCCGGAGCTCTGCCTCGTTCAGTTGGCCGGAACTGAAAACGTCGTCCTGATCGACACGCTCGCTCCCGGCATTGATCTTGCACCGCTGGGTGATCTTCTGGCCAAGCCGGACTGCATCAAGGTTTTCCATGCCGCTCGGCAGGATCTTGAGATTTTCCTTCATATTTTCGACCGTCTTCCGGCCTCGGTTTTCGACACTCAGGTCGCCGCCATGGTGGCCGGTTTTGGCGATCAGGTCGGGTATGACAGTCTGGTGGGCGCGATTACAGGGCGTAGCATCGACAAGGCGCATCGTTTCAGCGACTGGTCGGCCCGTCCGCTCAGCAATGCACAGATTGCCTATGCCGCCGCCGACGTGACCCATCTGCGCACGGTCTATGAGGCCCTGCGCAAACAGCTTGCTGAGCAGGGCCGTCTGCACTGGGCCGACTCCGAACAGGCCGTCCTGACCGAAGAAAAGACGTTCCGCCCTGATCCCCGCCGTCTGTGGGAAAAGCTGAAAGCCCGCACGAGCAACCGCCGGATGCTGGCCATTCTGCGCGAAGTGGCCGCCTGGCGTGAGCAGGAAGCGCAGAACGCCGATATTCCTCGTCAGCGCGTCATTCGCGATGAAAGCCTACTGGAAATCGCAGCCGTTCATCCGGATACGGTTGAAGCGCTTTCCCGTATCCGTGGCGTGACCCGTGGGTTTGCCGAGGGTAAGATGGGCAAAGGTCTACTTGAGGCCATTTGCACCGCTCAGGAATGCCCGGAATCCGAACTTCCGAAAGCGCCGTCGAAATCCGAACGGGCGCGCCCTTCTGCCGCCCTTGTCGCGCTTCTGCGGGTCCTGCTGGCTGCCAAATGCGAGGAGCACAAGGTAGCCCCCCGTCTGGTCGCCTCTTCGGAGGATCTGGATCTGATTGCTCTTGGAGAGACCGATGTTGGAGCACTGCGCGGCTGGCGTCGTGAACTCTTCGGGCTGGATGCCCAGGCGCTGGTGCGCGGCGAGATTGCGCTGGCCGTCGTGAACGGTCTTGTGGAGCTTCAGCGCGTGGCGGAAACGGTCGCATAAGAACCGCCTTCGACGCGGCGGGGAGTTTCTGGTAAGAAGCCTCCCGAAGATGTTTCGGGTCCGGTGGGCCGGGACTGTAAATCAACAGCATATCGGGCCACGTCAGGCACCGAAGCGGGACAGGGAAACGAACATATGGAGTGGACGGACGAGACGATCGCCAGACTTCGCGATCTGTGGAGTCAGGGACTTTCGACCGCCGAAATCGGCCGCCAGCTCTCCATCACCAAGAATGCCGTCGTCGGCAAGGCCCATCGTCTGGGCCTGCCTCCCCGCCCGTCTCCCATCCGTAATCGCAAGGCCGCGGATGGTGAAGCAGGAACGACCGAAGCCGCACCTCGTCGCAAAAGCCCCTCCAAGGCAAAGGCCGTAGAGGCTGCCGGATCGGACCTGTTCACCGACGGCGGTAAGGACGCTGCTCCGGCAAAGGCTGCCTCAGGCGTTGTGGAAAAAACTGCCGAAACGCCTGCCCGTAAGGCCCCTTCGGCTCCGGAAACCCCCAAGGCTCCTGTTCAGCCTGTCGCGGCGGCTCGTGTCGTCTCTCCGGTTCAGAAAGAGGCTGTTGCTGCTGCGCCTCACAGGGAGGCTCCCATCACGCCCCCCAAACCAGAGCCCCGTGTCGCTCCTGTGCCCCGTCCAGCCGTGCCACCGCGCTTTTCGACAGCTGGCATCGACCGTCCCACGCGACGCGGTCCTTCGTGCTGCTGGCCGATTGGTGATCCGGGGACACCGGGCTTCCATTTCTGCGGGGCGACACCGCTTCCCGGAAAACCATACTGCGCCGAGCATGCCGCGATCGCCTACGTTAAAATCCGCGATCGCCGCGACTGAGTACAGTCCCGATAATGATGAAAAAAAAGCCGCATCTTCTTCGGGAGGGCGGCTTTTTTCATACGGGCGACTCGAAGTATTCCCGATCAACAAAAAAGGCGGGGAGCCGCCGACGATGCTCCCCGTCCTGTTCGAATGGCTCAACCCGCCGCAGTAGCTGGCCAAGCACGTTGTGCAAAAATTTCCCCGTAATTATGAATTTCGGTGAGGTAGGAGCGGTCGTCGTCCAGAACGAGTTTAACGGTCGGGGCCAGTGTGGCACCAATCCGGACGGCGTTCGGATCGGTAGCCGTCGGGGTAGGAACGTGGTCGATGAAGGACTGCACATACCCCTGAGCATCCACAAAATGTGAATACGTCGAATATGGCTGGCTCGAAGGGTTGCCCAGCACAAGCCCGGACGCATTCATCGGCCTGAACGGACCCGCAAGTCCATTATCGGACACGAAGCCATAAACACCATCCGGCCCCTGAAGATTGCCGGAATAGGTGGAGTGATGGCTGATCGTGAACAGATACAGCTTGCCGTTCTGAAACACGACATGCGGACGCTCTGTCTGGTCATTCACGCCCAGTGCCGACACGATTGGTCCCAGTTGCGTCCAGCGGGCGCGTGAGAAGTCGCCTGCTTCGTAGGCGCCGTCGTCCAGAATGGCCAGCCCGATGGATGCTGCGCCGTAACCTGCGCCCGGATCCACGGTATAGTTGGGCGGAATGGGGCCGGTTTCATTGGCGCCGATCACAAACTGCCCGCGCATGCCGGCAACATTCGTCTCATAAACGCAATAGATTCGCCCGTCGTCCGGATTGAGGAAAGGGCAGGTGGAGGGTTCGAAAAACCCCCTGGTTTTGAAATCGGCTCTGTGATTCCATTCGTCCGGTTCTGACTGAGGGAATGGCGCTATGAAACAGGCGGGATTTTTTGACGTTGAAGAGCGGCTTG
>Ga0157363_1002357_pt1 | contig 16619 bp, 24 predicted proteins | sample AttsexASBM1_FD_111477 | JGI IMG/M metagenome (GOLD analysis project Ga0157363, IMG submission 111477) | Fungus gardens microbial communities from leaf cutter ant in Ribeirão Preto, State of São Paulo, Brazil - Atta sexdens ASBM1 | ecosystem: Host-associated > Fungi > Mycelium > Unclassified ... | reverse complement strand
TTGTCTGTGAGAAGAAAATCGATGGCAGCTTTGCAGTCCGCTAAGATCGCAGGAAGCCTTGTTTGCGGAGCGAGTCGATAGTCTACTGAGACTATACAGAGGTTGTGCTTGGCTGGTGCATAGCGAGTGTGGGGTGCAACAGCTGAAGTTCAAGTCAGTCTTGGTGGAGAACAACGATCTCCAATACCTGACCTTTACGTGTTCCCTGTTCATGACACATTCATCAAATCGTACCGAATCGAAAATTGTAGGAAGCTTTCAGACCTGTAAAAGACCTCCACCTTTGACAACATTAATAATTGTTGACAAGTGCCAGATAAAGTTTGCGCACCATGCCACCATAATAGCACAGGAACGGGCTTTTCTTCTCCGGAATGTACACATCCATTGTGATAGATACTCCATCTACTTCATTGTAGACGATCTCAATCGGTTTTGGGGCTGAGTCTGACATCGGGGTGGGATTTGTCATGACGGATGAGCGGGAATCGCATAAATACTATCACCTCATAGCCACCCATCCTTAGAATAATTCTAAGCAGCATATCAGCAGTTGGGCTTGGCACAGAGCAGGTTGGAAACAGGCCGTAACGGCCGAACGGCCGCAGGATAACAGCCAATTGATAAGAAGCAGGGTGCAATTATAAATAAGCGGCGAAGTTAGCGTGAGACTACAAGGCAGTTTTATTGGAAACTTGACCATCTGATGTGGGATCACAAGGTCCCACTTCTATCCAGTAGTGACTCCGAGTCTTCCTGATTTCATGTCTTCTATGATTTGTCTACAACTATGGGATCAAGGAGAGTTGTAGAGGACAGCAATCCTCAGGACCCATTCTAGTCATAGAAGATCCTTCCTCATCAGTTAGTTTATTGCCAATCTACTGAGAGCATCTGGTATTAGGCACAACTTCCAAACAAGTTCCTTTTGTTCTCAATTTCTCATATCAGCTGTAACTAATTCTTAGGCTAATTTATTTGTCACCATTTAAAAGTGCATACTGTAACTTGATGGTTGATAAGACAAGCAAGAATTCAGTAAAGAAGAAATAAGAAAACTACTATTACTATATAATGTTACAACTAAGCATGATTCTTGCTTCAAGTAAAAGTCTGTAGTGTTAGGTGCAGTTTACACTTTGGTGATTGAGATCTACAGAGGATAACAGACAAAGTGTAATACTTATCTATGATGTACAGAACATGTATAACAAATATACTTTGGCTTTAGTTTATATGCTATGTGTTAAGGCAATTGGGTAAAAGTGTGAAAGACACTTCCAAACTCTAGGAAATCCTAATTTTATTGTCTAAGAGATACTGACTACACAACTTATCTCCAGGAAATCCTAAGAGAACAGAATGGGGTTTCTGAAGATAATAACTTGTTATAGACTGACTTTCTAAGACTTTCTACTTTCTACTTCACAATCTTAGATGAGATACTTACCATTTTTAGAGATACTTCTATATCCACACTCACTCATGCATGGATCAGCTGCTTGTATTTCACCTCCTAGTTGTTAGAGTTGTAAATGTTGGACTTGGTTTATTTTATTTTTATTTCTCATTTTTATTTTGTTTTCCATTTTATTTTTGAACTTAGAGTTAGAGTTTAGCATAACATCACATGTGACTATCACAACTGTCACACATCAAGTCACACACATGTCTCAGTCACATGATTACATAATATATGAAAGATTCTAGAAAATAGTGTTATATCACATGTTAATGGCATCTAATATGCATGTTCTTTAGGATAGACTAGTATCATGGACTAACAGCCTAGTGTATATAAGGTAGATATATTATACTTAGAAACTTTATTGAGTTCTCTTATGTTAACTCTAATATAAGATTTCTCTTTTAATTTTACTCTTAGTTTTAAGTCATAATATTAGTAACTTGTTATCTATATCTTAGAAACCATCTTTATAATATCTCCTTAGTTATTCCCTACACTACCATTTTCTTAGCCACAGTTCTGACTATAGAAATCAATTAAGATCAAGTAGATACTTTATAGTCTTTTTAGTTTAGTGATAAACAAATCACACAACTTGCTTTCTCTTCTAGTTCCTCTGCCATCTCTATCTGTTACAATTATAAGCTTGGCTTAGGTTGCAACTTAGGCAAAGACTTGAGTAAGAGTGGAGGAGATAATTAATTGGTAAAGTATAAAAATACAGGACTGTATCTACTACTATATATATATATACTTAATGACCATGAGGAAAGAAAAAGATGTTCTTGAAATGAACAATGAGGAAAGCATAAGGAAAACACAAGGAAGCCTTTACTACTATGTATGTTATGAACTTAAATCCTTAGAGTTGGCTAAAAGAACAAACCCTTGTATTAGAGTAAACACAAGAGAACTCAATAGAGATTCCTTTACAAACTAGTCTACCTTTTATACTACTACCAATAGTCTGTGCTAACTACTGTGCACCCTACCCTAAACAACCATGTGTAGTACATGAGGTCAACATGTGGTATCCATGTTGTATGATGTCACTTGTTCTAGAACCTTCTACTTCATTCTCTCAAGTCCCATGATCAATGTTGTGATCATACTATCAAATGTGACTGATGTGATTGATCACTTCTAACCCTAACCCCAGAGTTCTAAAAATAGAAAAGATGAAAAATAAATCAAAAGAAAAATAGATAAAAAAACAATAAAATAAAAAACTAAGTCTACTTTCTGTTGTCTTGACAATGTAAGGTACTGACTAATAGTACATGAAAAAAATACAAGGTACAGTAGTTGTGAGTCATAGGTAAAATGAACCCTAACACATTTCCAAAATATATATAGCATAAGATGAACATTTGTAAAACATAAGGTAAAACTATGTTAGGCACAGTTCACACTTGAAGATGAAAGTCTGCAGAGTTGGCTTGGACATGCACAGAGTGTAGAAAATTCATGCGATGAGCTCAGTGATGCAGACTTGTTGGAACGACCTTGGCCTCAACTTATGTGTTATGCCTCCTACAAGCTGCATGGTCACAATTTCAGAGAATGGTCTTGTAAGAAGTTGTAATGAGAGGAGTAGAGCACATCACTATTGACACCAGAGATTTAGTATCAACTTTAGTCGATTATCAGGCTAGCTATTACAAAGTGGTTACCAGCCTTAAATACATAAAATAACAAAAGGAGTAACTAAAACAGATCTCTAAGCAAATGTTTTATTAGTGAAACACTACATAGGAGTTCAGATTTGGAGAGGGGAAAACTCTGTGTAAAGTCTGAGTAAATTTGCAGAGTTTGAAGGAGATAATTGGGCAATGGATACAGATGAATATGACCATGGATTTTAACTCAAATAAATGCAGACTTTTGGTAGAATTAAGTCCATTATAAAGTACCAAACTACCGACAGAGTTTTGGGTACAAATAAGGCCAAATAACTGCAGGAATTTGATGTCGTATTGAAGTCAAACATGTTTCAGACATGTTTCAGAGTTTGGGATATGACAAACTATTTATAATACTATCTCTTGTCTAAAATTATGACTACATGATAGATAGTAGTATAATACATAAGTTAAGGTCAAGGTTATTATCCATAGTCAGTCACAAGTCTATAGATAAGCTTATATGCTTGATCTACAACCTAGATATCTCTGCTTATCACATGGAAACTCACATTCATTCCCAGATAAGTTCTGAACTTGATCTAACCTCTCTTTTTAAAGAGAATATGGCTTTTCATCTGACTTTTTCTTATTGTAAGGAGACCCACTACCTTACCAAGATTCAAGCCTGTAGTTAACTCTATGAATCTCTTATTTCTCAAGTTCTCTACTACTAGTCTGCCATAACACTACTAGATCCTGCCTGCTCCTACAGCAATCCTACAGACTCCTACATACTTTCTTCTAACCATCAACTCACTTTCTCTAGTTACTGACTAATGAGCTCCCACTATTCAGTAATATTTGAGATTACTATATTAAAGTTTCTGACCATACAGCTCTATCATTCTGTAGTTAGGTTACCAAATGTTCTATCTAATATTCTGCTTGATTAGGATAGACTCTTGGGTACTTATAGTAGCTGTCATCTCTGGAAAACTTTATCTTATTCTCTTAGAATTTTCCTAGAAATAAGTCATATATTTGGTAGTCTTGAACAATATTATCTTAGAGAATACAAACTCTGCTAAACTTCATGGACTTTGCCCAATTGTCCTAATACTCATGCTCAGCCAAGCAAGCTTCCTCAACTGCATACCCTATAGGCTTTTCTGCAACTCTCCTACACTTCATAAGCTTTGCTACAAACTCTACTACAATCCTATACTTCCAAACACCACTGTTAGACCCACAGACTTTGCTGTCCTAAATTTCAAATCCTGTGTTCACAATCTATTCTTTCAGAAGACTTCTTGAGCCCCTGATTTACTGCTCTCTGTCACTTCAAACGTGTTCTGCCTTTTTGGGTAATGTTCTAGATAATTCAACTCAAGTTTCTGACCATCTGTATACTATTATTTTGATGATTAGCTCAATATTGTTCTACTAGATTACAATGGACAGTAGAGTATTGTTAGATGCAGTTTACACCTTGTTATCTAAGATCTGATAATAGTCTCTCAAAAGTTCAAACTAAGTTATTTGTGCATTATCCAAGAATACAAAATATGAAAGTCAGAATGACCTTTAGCTTTAGCTTATATGTTGTACCTTTACAAGTCACACTAGTCACATATTTTGGATGAGTTACTTAGGATATGACTAGTGGCTAAGTCCACTGGAAGGTAGTGTCAGAGTGACTGGATAGAAGAGTAGGGTACTTCAAATCTCTAGAAAATCCTAAGAGAACAGGATGGAGATTCCTAAAGGTGGCAACTACTCTATATAATAACAGGTTTATTCTAATGTGTCAGAATTCTGTTTACATAAGCAAAGAATGATGATACTCAAGTAATCAAGAATAGTTCAGAATAGAGAGACTGAGTTGAAAGAGAGCTAGAGTGCTTAGCAAGTACTTCCAGAGCATGGGAAAGCAGATAAGCAGATAGGTAAATGACAATAGCAGACTATAAAAGACCACAGAGCAGTACAGAAGAGTGGGGAGCTAGATGACTTATCCAAGTAGTTAGAGATAATTGCATACAGCTCAAAGAGGTCCAAAGCATAAGAAAGCAGATAAGCAGATGAGTGCAGATGTCAAAGAAAGTCACAGAACATAGAAACATGAAAGAGAAAGGTCTCAGAAGAGCAGGTTCTCTTATAGGTAAAAGGAATGTCATTACTAACATCAGAAGTTAGTGGTAGTTTCAGTTGATTTTCAGAATGAGGCTTATTGTTATATGTCAAGTCTACTCATTCCAAAGATACGTTCCTGCAGTGGTGTTGTCATTATAACATCTCTGAGACAAGCCCATCTTCTATAATGGCCATCCTTCTTGTAACATATTCTAGCAGTGGTGATGTGACAAATTAGATATCCAGTCTTTTATGATAGGGATACTCTTATCAAACTCAGTCTTCTATGGCAGAGTCCTGCTATCTGACTCCTTTCAGTATTTCACTACTGAAAACTCCAAATATCTCCTAACTATCTGATTTGTATATAAGACTAGTAGTTACACTATAATTTGCTAGTCTGATAATTAGTGAAGATAAACTTCTATTAAACTCAATCCCTGATATTTAATGGCAACACACTATCATCAGCACTCACTTCTACCTTGGACTCTATCTTTTTATCTGAAGTTGTGACTACATGGAAAACAGATAGTGTAGCACATAAGCTGAAGCCAAGGATGTTCTGACAAGTTTACATCACTGAGCTCATCATATAGAATTTTCATACTCTATATATCCCTGAGCCAATCTCACAGGTTTTTATCTCTTGGTATGAACCATGCCTGACAGTATTATCAGACTATCCAAGTCTGCTGTCACTTCTGAGCAGTCCTATCTGCTAAAATCCTTTGTTGTAGTTCTACCTGCAAATCTTTCTACACTTCAAAGTCCAATAGCTTTCTCCTGCTGTAACTCTTCAACCCACTCAGAGTCAACTTTAGTCCTACCACTTGGAACATCCTGCAACAGCATTTCATGTTTTAGTGATAATCTTGTTGGGCCCTATCCTCCAAATGCCTATGATGTTCAAGATGTATTCATCAAAGAGACCAATTATCTCTAAGATCTCCAACTTGTACTATCCAATCTGCCTGAACAGTTTTATCTCTTCCTGGCCCAAGTATCATCTCTATGGACAATGATCCTAATTAGGAGGATACTTCTACTATTAATTCAGCCACTAATAGACCTAATTCTTTTACTCACTTATAGTCAAAATCTCAGTCCAGCAATAATTCCACTAATAAGCAATTGGCTGATGCACTTGGTTATATTACAAACACACTTACCACAAATCAAACTCCTGGCCCTAACTCTATTCAAGAGAAACTAAAGCCTGCATCTCTAATAATTTTAGTAGCACTGAGCCTAATAAGCTCAATAATTTCCTATTTCAATGACATCTTTACTTCTGCACAAATCTTACACAATTTGACACAGATATTGCAAAAATTAACTTCACAATGATCTATTGTTACGACTTAAAGACCTTAGTGTTGGTCAATGAGAAGGACCTTGTATAGGATTATACAAGAGAACTCGATAGAGAACTCTGTACAAGATTGTCTACCTTATATACTACTACCTAATGGTCTGTGTGAGCTATTTCTAGCCTACTCTAAACAACCATGTGTATTCCTTAAGAACAACATGTGTATCACACATTGTATGATATCATCACTTCCAGAATGTTCTATGTCCTTCCATGTGTTATGTGACTTGTGATCATATCATCTGATGTGACCTGCTGTGTGACAGCATGATCTCATCACTCTAACCCTAACCATAGTTCTAAAAATAGAATAAAGGAAAATAAATTGAGACAAAATAAGAAAAGAAAATAAGAAAAGTTAAGTCCACTTCTTGCATTCTTGACACCTATCTTACTAGAGCCACTCAAGACTAGTTTGAGATAGGCCTCAACTAGAAAGACCAGAGTATTCTATAAGACTGGCTCTCTAACTGGAACTTTTTTGTTAATAAACTATGTCAATACTTTGGCCTTTTGAACTCCATTGGTAAAGTGGTTAACATGTTGGATAATATCTGTATGAAGCCTAGTAATAAGATCTCTATTTACAATATGGATTTCATATACTATGTCTCCCAATTAGGTTAGGGAAATAGTGTTCTGTACCACTGCTATTACTAGGGACTCTCCAATTGGATCTAGGATGCTATCTCCACCCAGAAACAAGAAAAAACATATCTCATCTCAGGACAAGTATAATTTAGCAATAACCATTAATCAGTGCTACTGAGAATGTGGCCATGAATGCTATTATGCAAGGCAGGCAGAAAAGGAGGCTTTTGAGTCTCACTCCTGGAAGCAAGATAAGGCTTCCTTTACTAGCAATCCTATGGCCTTCCAGAACAAAGTGAATGCATTTCCAGTAGCTTCATCTGCCAAATAAGCCCCTTCCAACATGTTATTCTCCATTCCCAAGAAACAATCTAATTCACTATAGGTAAACCTTTCCTCTAAGTTGGCCAACAATAACAAGTTAACTAGTAATGAGTGCAAGAAGTGTCTTAAGAACAACCTGTGCCTCTATTGTGGTGCAGAAGACTACAAGTTGGACTTCTGTTCCAAGAATAAAACCATGGTGCTTTAGCAGCTGCTTCTAAGAAACTCTTGGAAAAATAGAGAGTAATCCCCAGGACTCCATACAGACTAAGGGCTACATTGAACTTTCTTGTGTAGAAATGAGCCCCATCTAACTCAATGCATTTGCTCTTTCTAATTCTCACTCCCTTTTTGTTTCTTTTATTCCTTCCTTGATCCTTGGTCAAGATCACCTTAATAAAATCCTGTTCCAAGCTCTCATTGACTCTAGGTCTACTCATTTTTTTATAGACTCAAAATTTGTAGATACTTACTATCTAAAGACATCTGCAATTCTACTGGTTGCCCTTCATTTGTTTGATAGTTCATTAAACAATAATATCTCCAAAATTGCTACTTTGCTTACAATTTTTCCCACCAGTGATTGTATAAATCTAGACTTCTATATCACTCTGCTTAATTTTTCCTGCTCTTTGGTCCTTGGATACAACTGGCTCACCTAACACAATCTACTGATTGACTAGGTAAATAAGTTGATAAACTTTCATTCATTCTTGCAGGAAAATCTTACATTCTCTTGCATTACAGTCAATATACCATTAGCATCTCCATTATTTCCTGATATCTCTCTGCAATCATTAGACCTCAAGGTTTCTATACCTGTATCTGAGATCTCTATGTCTGCCTCTAAGCAACCTAACATTGCTATTATTAGTACTATAATATTCATACATACATCAAAACTTCCAGGCTCCAGCAAGTTTCAACTTTATCTTTGCTCTTTGGGTATTCAGACCAACTCTGCACAACTTGCAGAGGCTTCTAACCTTTCCAATATCCCTTCTGAGTATCACAAATTTGCCAATGTTTTCAGTAAAACCAAAGCTGAAGTCATTGCTCCTCATTGTTCTTATAACCTCCAAATCAACTTAGATGAGAGTGCTCAACATCCAGTTGGCCCTATATACTCATTTGTCAAAAAGAAAGACAGCTCACTATGTCTTTATATTGACTTTTGCAGTCTCAACTTTAATTTCAAAAAGAATCACTATCCACTTCTGCTCATCTCTGACCTACTAGACTCACCTCATAAAGCTCAAGTATATATAAAGATAGATCTTTACTATGCTTACCACTTAGTTTGTATTGCTGATGGTAATGAATGAAAGACTGCTTTCAAGACACATTACAGATTATTTGAATAGTCTGTAATGCTTTTTAGTCTTATCAATGCTCCTATGGCCTTCTAGCAATTTATAAATAACATTTTTTCAACTTTTTGGACATCTGTGTTGTGATTTATCTGGATAATATACTTATTTACTTGAAAAATATGATAAAACATTACTGGCATATTAAGAAAGTACTCAAGCATCTCTGCAAGGCTAGTCTTTATGCTAAAGCAGAGAAATATGAATTCTACTTCAAGTCAGTAGAGTATTTGGGATATATTCTTTCTCATTTTAGTCTTACCATATCTGATGATAAAGTAAAGATTATTCAAGACTGACCAGAGCTAAAGAAAGTCAAGAACATCCAATTTTTCTTAGGTTTTTCTAAATTTTATTGCCAGTTCATTTTCAACTACTTAAACATTGTCATTTCATTGACATACCTCATCTGGAAAGACATTCTCTGGAAGTTCAACTTCTCCTGTTGTGATACTTTCTGTTATGATCAATGCCTCATGGATTCAGCATAAACTAGGGTCAAGGGCAATAACAGTATAATCATCCATGCTGAAGTTACCTCAGTCAGTACCTTATGAAGTAGGCATTGATGCATTGCTCTTTCCTCATGTTATATGACTCACTTTTCTCATGTATTGTAAATAATCTCCTTATGGACACTGAGTATATATAGCATAGACATACTACTGTATCTTTATACTTTACCAATTATAAACCTCTCTTACTCCTTTCTCAAGTCTTTGCCTAAGTTGCAACCTGAGCTTAGCCTAAGGTCATAACATTTGGTAAAGCATTGAAGAGCTTACCTTGCAAAAAAGAGAGGTATATAGTAGTTAGTCCACAGATGATTAGACAAAGTTACTGCCAGAAGATAAACAAAACATATGTGGTATAAACCACAAAGAGATAAGACAAGTTCATACAGAATGAATGATTTAGAGGTACTATCAGAGAGACTAGAATCATTGAAGATCATAAACAAAGCCTCAGAAGAAACAAACAAATGATCAGACAAAGAAATGTCTATAGCACCAGCACTAACAAATGAAAATGTACAGGTTACAGTATCTAAGAATATAATTCCGGATCTAGGGTGGTTCGATGGGAACTGAATGAAATTTGAAGACTAGTAGAGGGGAATATGATTGTTCCTCAAGAGTAATAGGGTCATGGAAACTGATGATAGAATCATGGCAATCCTTACATGCCTTAGAAGAGGTGTGGCAGGCATATATGTACAACAAAAGCTTAATGAGCTAGATAAAGAAATGGGAACCCAGGATTGGGAGAATTTCATAAAAGAAATCAAGACAATATTCAGCGACAAGACAAAGGTAGTAGGTGCCGAGTGGAAGATAAAATCTTTCAAGCAAGAAAAACAAAACACAGCAGACTTCGTGATAGAGTTTGAAGCATTAGCCATGAAGACAGATACCAATGAGTTATATATGATCTTCTTATTAAAGAAGAATATCCAACTAGAGATAATCAAGATGATATTAGGATATCCACCCATTGCAGTACCAGAGACGTTAAAGGAATGGAAGGTAGCAATCATCTTAGTAGGATAGAGATATAAGTACATAGAAGGATGGTACGATTATAAAATGGGAACAGAAGCTACATATGGAGAACAAGGACAACCTATGGACATTGGGAAGTCAAACAACAATTTCAAAGATGGAAGCTGAAATGCTTCAACTACAACAAGTACAGACATATGGCAAAGAAATGTTGGAAGAAGAAGGAGAAAGACACAAGAAAATGCTTCAAATGTGAAAAAATGAGGCATATCACAAAAGATTGTAAAGAAAAACAGCCAATAAAGAAATGGAGTATTTAAGAAGAATCAGATAACGAAGACAATGAAGATAAACAGAAGGGTTTTAGAGAAGATCCTGAGTAGGTACAGTACAAGGGATCTCTGTAAAGTCTCAGAGTAAATATATTATTCCTTATTAACAGAATAGTTCTGAGAAAGAATTAAATATGTGAGCAAACATGAAGATGAAGAATGGTAAATATCTCAAGGTCAAAGCACTTGTGGATTTGGGATGCACATATATAGGAATTGATGAACAATTGGTCAAAGACAAGAGAATTTAGATGAAGCCAATCAATTTTTATTTGAAGTCTTCAATGTGGATGGGACAAAGAATGGAGAAGTAACAAGGGTGGCATCTTTAGAGGTCAAACTCAATGGGCATAAAGAATAGCTAGAAGCTATGGTAACAGATCTCAATGGCACAGACATGTTCCTAGGACACAACTGGTTGGTCAAGCACAATCCAGAAGTCAATTGGAAAGATGGGAAAATACAGTTTATGAGATGTCCAGAATCCTGTAGAATGAAACATAAGGACATAGAATTCAAAACAAGAAGGATACAGGCAATGGGAAATACAGACAAGGACAATGGAAAAATAGAAAAGGAACTGGATACAACAAACCCAGAAGATCCACCAGATTACATTTAACCATTTACTCATCTGTTCAATAAGAAGAAATTCAAGAAACTACTGGAACAATGAGAATGAGATCATGAAATTAATCTCATGGAAGAAGTACCAAAGGAATTGAATACAAAGGCATATGCAATGACATTAAAGGAAGAAGAAGCCCTTAATCAATGTGTTATGACTCAAATCCCTAGTGTTTAGGATGAAAGACTACTCTTGTATTGAGAGACACAAGAAATTTCAAGTTTACAAATAGTGGACTTGGTTTTATTTTTCATTTTCATTTTCTTTTCATTTTATCTTTCTATTTTTAGAACAGCTAGGGTTAGGGTTACAAGTGATCTGTCACACTGTCACATCAGTCACAATCTGATGGTGTGGTCACAACATTGGTCATGAGACTTGAGAGAATGAAGTAGAAGGTTTTAGAACAAATAACGTCATACAACATGGATACCACATGTTGACCTCATGTACTACACATGGTCATTTAGGGTAGGGCGCACAGTAGTGAGCACAGACCATTGGTAGTAGTATAAAAGGTAGACTAGTTTGTAAAGGGATCTCTATTGAGTTCTCTTGTGTTACTCAATACAAGAGTTGTTCTATTGTTCAACTCTAAGGATTTTAGTTCATAACAAGAGAACTCAATAGAGTTCCTACTACAATGTAGTCTACCTTATATACTCTTTGATGATGGTCCATGCTAAGCTAAATCTAGCCTACCCTAAAGACTATGCTTCATCCATAATGTCAGAACTGAGAATGATGAACTTGGCTCCTATTTTATTTTATTTTATTTTCCTTTTATTTTCTCTTATCTTATAGGAAATAAGACAAAGAAGACAAAGTGTGATACTGTCACAGGTCACATGATATGGTCACAGAAGAAGGGTGTAGAAAGTTCTGGAACAAGATGAAGTCATACAGCATAGTAATAGTATGTTAGCCTTATAGATGAAGCATGGTCTTTAGGGTAGGCTAGATTTAGCTTAGCATGGACCATCATCAAAGAGTATATAAGGTAGACTACATTATAGTAGGAACTCTATTGAGTTCTCTTGTGTCTCTCAATACAAGAGTAGTCTTCTGTCCTAACCCTTGGACTTAAGTCATAACATATAAGGCCAACATGCCATTGCCATGCTGTATGACTTCATCTTGTTCCAGAACCTTCTATACCTTTCTCTGTATTGCATGATCATGTGACTATTGTGACTGTGACTGATCTTGTGACATCACATATTCTCTTCTTTATCTGTGTCCAAAATAAAGAAAATTAAAATTAAAATAAAAATAAAATAAAATAAAATAAAGAAAAATAAAATAATGCCAAGTCCATCATCCGCAACTCTGACACAATGGTTGGACAAACAGCTGAAAGCAGAACTTATAGTGGAGTCAAAGTCAAGATATGCAGCTCTATGTTCCAAAGAAAAACAGGTCACTACAGTTGGTTCAAGACTATAGGAAACTTAATCAAATCACAATTAAGGATAAAACACTACTTCCATTAATAGGAGAAGTTATTGACAAGTTGAAAGAAGCAAAGTATTTTAACAAACTGGACCTCATTTGGGGATATAATAACATTCATATCCAAAGAAGGAGATGAATGGAAAGTGGCCTTCTTGATAAACAAAAGACTATTTAAACTGCAAGTTATGTACTTCAGACTTTGCAATTCACCTGGAATGTTTCAACAAATAATGAATAGTATATTCAGGAAACTACTTTATGAAGGAGTATTAGTGAATTATATGGATAACTTTGTGATACCAGCAAAGACAATGAAAGAACTAGAAGAATGGACAATTTGATTTTTGAAAATAGCAGAAAATACAATTTGTATTTCAAAAGATCAAAATGTGACTTCAATATAAAAGAAATCCTAATAATAGGAGTAGTCATTGGAAAAGGGACAAGTCCAAATAGAAGAAGAAAAAATCAAGACAGTAAAAGAATAGAAGACGCTGACTAAAGTTAAGAAAGTAGAAAGTTTCTTGGGATTTGCAAACTTTTACAGGAGGTTTATCAAGAATTTCAGCCATATAGTAAAAGCCTTGAACAAGCTTAAAGGAAAAAAGGAATGGATGTAGACAGAAGAATAGTAACAAGTATTTGAAAAGTTAAAGGAGAAGATAACAAGTCAACCAGTGCTTTCCCTTCCAAAAATAGAAGGTAAATTCAGGATAGAAACCAATGCTTCAGAACATACTATAGGAGGAGTACTGTCTCAAGAACAGGAAGGAAAGTGGAAACTGATAGTATTCCTATCTAAGACTATGCAACCAGCAGAAAAGAACTATGAGATCTATGACAAAGAATTACTGGCAATTGTAGAAGCTTTAACCAAATGGAAACAATATTTATTAGACGCCACAGAACAATCCAAAATCTAGATGGATCACAGAAATCTCAAATACTTTAGAGAGCTTCACAAGTTAAATGGATGACAAGTAAGATGGTATCTAAAGTTACAAGATTACGATTTCATATTATGGCATATACCAGGGAAAACGAGTACAAAGGCAGAAATTCTATCAAGGAAGGATCAGGTAAACATTCAAGATGACAACAAGGATGTACAGATGTTGAAAGAAGAATTATGGACTAAAAGAATGACAGCAGAAATAATAGTACTATGAAGAAAAGAGATGAGAGAAAACTCAAGCTTATTAGATGATATATGAAGGAATAACACAAAGGAACATGAGATGGTACAAGAATTGAAGAAAGAAAATAGTCTAGCTTGGAAAGAGAATAGAATCATATACATGGACAGATGAATTTACATTCTAAATAACAAGAAACTTTAAGAACAAATTTTATAAGAAAACCATGATCCTATAGATGTTGGTTATCCAGAACAATAGAGAATGTTGGAATTGGTCAAGAGAAATTACTGGTGGCCAGGAATCAAAGAGGACATCAAGAAATATGTTCAAGAATGTATCAAGTGCCAACAAAATAAAGTCCAACATCAAAAGAAACCAGGAGAACTACACTTACTTGAGATACTACAAGGACCATGGAAAGAAATCAGTATTGATATAATTGGGCCATTACTAGAATCAAATAGAAATGATGCTATTGTGGTAATAGTTGACAGGTTTACAAAAATGATTTGACTAAAGACAACAACTACAAATATATCCTCAGAAGGAATTGTGAAGATCTGCAGAGATGAAATATGAAAACTTCATGGAATACCAAGAAAAATCCTCAGTGATAGGGGACCCCACTTTGCATCAAAATTTATAGAAGAATTGATGAAGATATTGGAAACCAAGAGAATGCTTTCAATGGCATATCACCCTCAAATAGACAGCCAAACAGAAAGGATCAACCAGGAGATAGGAACCTTTCTACAATATTATGTTAATTACAGACAAGATGATTGGGCAGAATGGATCACAGCTGCAGAGTTTCTGTATAATGACAAAAAACATGTAGCAATAGGACAAATACTATTTGTTCTAAACTTTGGAAGACATTCATAGAAGGGAAACCTCAAGGTACAAATGGAAATTCCAAGATTGGAAGAATTTTTGATAGGATTACAAAAAAGTTGGGAGGAAGCCATGAAATCAATGGAAGTAGCACAAGAAGTAATAAAGAAACAGTTTGACAGAAAAGGAGAAATATGCAAGAACTGAAGATTGGAGACAACATGTGGTTAGAGGCTAAGAATATCTATTCAAACAGATTCTCAAAGAAGTTGGACCAAAAAAGATATGGACCCTTTAGGATTTCAAAAGACATTGGACAAGGGATGTTTCAACTAGAACTTCTAGAAGGATAGATGATCTACAATGTGTTTAATGAAGACCTGCTGACAAGGTGCAGAGAACCATATTTCAAAGAACAACACATGGATCTGGCACCACAACCTACAATTATTAATGAAGAAGAAGAGTATAAAGTAGAAGAAGTTAGGAAGCATAGGAAATGAGAATGGAGAACTCAATATCTGGTACACTGGAAGGGTTATAGGGATGAACATGACCAACAGATCATAGAAAAGGGGTTGCCTCATGCAAGAGAAGCAATTGAAGACTATTGGATGAAGATTCCAAGTTGAAACCTATAAAGAGAGGGGGTAAAATTCCATTTTGACAGTTCAGAACAACATCCAATACTCTAAATGTCTTCACAATTCAACAACAACTTCACTACTGCACCAACCTTATCCAACCCTTATGTTACCAGAAGACTTAATAATATGGACAAAGCCAAACTATTCAAGAAGGTACAAAATGACTAGACAAAACTATATCACAAAACGTTACAAGAAATAGAGGCGATGATTGATGTTCAGAGACAAGTGAAGGATATAATGAAGATGGCAGAAGAAACAAATACTATAATCACAGAGATAGAGGGAAACATTTTGAAGGCTAGTGTCAACAATTGGATAATGAATGCAATGAACATACTTGGTATATCAGAAGACCTATGGACTCTAATTTAAAGTGACATGGAGAACTGAGTTTATCAAATTCAATGAATGCTAGCTGACAAACTGAATGGGTATAAAGGAAGAGGAAATTAATATATGGATGACAATATTAAAGAAGTATTGTTATTTAAGTTATATGAGGAATCGACAAGATTAGACACAAGATCAAGTTTTATCCAGAACAAGGTTAACAATCTGGAGAAACATATGAAATTCATATAATCACCTATGAGGACTAGAATATTCAGTCTACCACCCCACTATAAATCTATTTGAGCAAAAGATGAACAAGATAGCCAATTCTGGCAAGAAGTAGCAGTTGCATTTGTGAAAAACAAATATAATATAGAAACCTTGCACAATGGATATCCAATATCCATGTATCAAGGAAGACCTTTATATAAACTATACTTCATTGCCATTGATAATCATGGATGAGCAATAATTGGTCCAAACAAGAAAATAGTGGCCACTCATGTTGTAGGTGAATTGGAAGTGATGATTTGATTCATGGGAACATGAATGCTGAAAAAGGGGTATTGTTATGGTCAATGTCTCATGAATTCAGTATGAACTAGGGTCAAGGGCAATGATGGTATGATTAGCTGTGCTGAAGTTATCTTAGTCAGTACCTCATAAAGTAGGCATTAATGCATTGCTCTTTCCTCATGTTATATGACTCACTTTTCTCATATATTGTAAATAATCTCCTTATGGACACTGAGTATATATAGCATAGACATACTACTGTATCTTTATGCTTTACCAATTATAAACCTCTCTTACTCCTTTCTCAAGTCTTTGCCTAAGTTGCAACCTGAGCTTAGCCTAAG
>Ga0157363_1002356_pt1 | contig 16619 bp, 9 predicted proteins | sample AttsexASBM1_FD_111477 | JGI IMG/M metagenome (GOLD analysis project Ga0157363, IMG submission 111477) | Fungus gardens microbial communities from leaf cutter ant in Ribeirão Preto, State of São Paulo, Brazil - Atta sexdens ASBM1 | ecosystem: Host-associated > Fungi > Mycelium > Unclassified ... | reverse complement strand
TGAACTAGTATATATTTTTGAAATTTAAAGTGAGATATGTTTGATACTTGAAATCGAAAACGAGAAAAAGAGAGTTCTAGTGCAGTCTAATGCAGAAATAAAACAAACTTTATACAATATTATACTGAATAAAATTTTCTTTCGAGAGGACGTTTTGAATGTAAGAATACCTTAGATTCAATGAGAGAAACTAAGAAATAAGAATAATTAAGAACCAATCATATTAAAAGATTTTACGACAGTTGTAAAACTCCTTTTTTTGCTGAACGCAGCTACATATAATTCGATAAAACAAACACTTTCTGCAATCTGGAAAATCAGTTTCGCGCTTCATCTGGCGGCTCGTTTCGCACCACTATTGAACGATGGGTTCGTGCATTTTTTACGAAGCAATCCGGTCTAGGCAGCATAGCTGGTCAACTGTGTATTAAGAAAAACATCGACAAAGGGGAATTTACGGAGCCGTTCGGAAATATACATGTTCGAAACACGCAATCCCAAATGATGTTGCAACGCGTCATCACACCGTCAGGGAACATTCGCTTTATTTCTAATACGCAATAACGATCAGTTCGACAAACAGGAGTGGGGATGATTATTAATTATACATCGTCGGCATACAATTACGATGACGCGAACGATGCAAAATTTACAGCTGCTCTTACGTTTGAATAGTTCACTGATATTAGTACTCGCGATGGGATGCGACGGATACATTAATGGACATTGCCTAATAAATTACTATGTTTATCTTTAAATTTTGAGTTTGTTTTTGCGACACTAGAATTTTCCTTCATGTTTTTATCAAATTCTAAATTTATATTTTACCTATTTCTCTTTAAGGGGGGGCATTAGTGCCATTTTTAAAGGAATTTTTTATGAAAATTATAAGTAAAATAATTATAATATATAGTTATAATTATAATTATAATTACACATACAGTATATAATTGAAACTTGATACATTTATTCTTTATATTTGAATGTTTTTAAAACATAAAAATCTTTTTAACAATTACTTGCAAATGGGCATATAAAATATATTGTTTCACTGATTTGAGATACAAAAATTATATGAGACGAAAAATTTAAAAAATCATCTATATAGTTTCGTTTTTATCTGATTTACAACCAAATTAAAAAATTAATTTTTTCAAAAATGACAAAATTTTAAAGATTTCAATTTTTCACATTTTTTAAACTTTCTTATCGGAAAAAAATGAAAAAATTAGAATTTTTATTTGATTGTAGAACGAACAAAACAGTAAAATGTTATAAATATCTAAAAATTTGCATTTAATCGAATTGAAACCATGAGTTATCATGGCATGCCCATATAGATTTACAAATAATTGTCAAAAAAATCTTTTATAACGTTAAAAAATTTGTAAAAATGTTTAATATAATATATATATATAATATACAAAATTTCAAGTTTATCGTTTTTATATTTTTTCAAAAAATTCCTTAAAAAGTATATAAAAATGATATATTAAAAGCAAAAATCCCTTTAAATAAAGAAAGTATCTACTAGTTCGGTTAAAGAATGAATTTATTGTTGTTTATATTGTATAGATGATTTGCGTGATGCGAACCGCCGGTTCGTTTTCGGAGATTCTCGCGATCTATTACTGGATCAGGTCCGACTCGAGAGCGCGCGGCAGGTAATTTAACAGTGATCGATGACGGGTGGATGTCATGATTACCTTCATCGTCGGGATAGGCATCTCGGAATATAGTAACGGAATGCCACACGCCCAGTATTAATGGTCCATGTGTAACACAGAGAATTTCGGTATCGGCGTTCTCTCCGGGCGGCTGTATTAACGGAAGTGGCGCGTCGGCGTGGCTGATCAATACGGCTTACTACCACTGGCACATTTTGCATCGGTCAATCGCGTTTGCATAAAAAGCGTATTGCTTGCATTATTTAAATGTTATTCCACAAAGACGTCAATATTGATTAAACAGGACATATCTATTTACAGATATTTTTCGTTGCACTTCTAACGAGGTCTTTCATCGATCCTATCGAATTTGACGAGACGACGTATATAAAAGTGACATGCATTTTTTTTTGTCAAAACCGCGATGCAAATTTTTAAATTCCTAAATTTTTATTATTACATATAATCAAATGTTAAACATCGGTAAATATAAGTTTTTGTAATAACTTTGCTCTCTGATAAGAGCGCTGATTTCTATTAGCTCTAATTTTTTCATTGTGATTTGTCAAACATAAGGAAATTAAATTTTTTATAAATAGAAAAATATGAGACATATTTTTACTATATTATAAATGTCAAAGTTTGAAGAGCTGAAATCGCAGCATCTCATCGAAATTTGAAATTCGCTTTTTCTACAACACTTTGACATTTATTGCAGAAAAATGATTTCGGTCGTCAAAATTTGAGGAAGTGTTTCACACCTTTAAATCTCTGACAGGATTTTATGAAAAATAAATATACGTGTCTCATATTTTTCCATGTTGTACAAATCTATATTTGTTTCAAAAAACGCTCTAAAAGAAATATAGATGTTCTCTCGTGAATTCCAACGTTTCCGGGTTTTCAACATTTACGCATTTCGATTAACGTGTGAACGATAGCGGAATTTGCGTGTTAAAAATAATTTGACGTGATCACACGTATTTCTAAAAAAATTATTTGATCTCGCATGCGTTCTATAGAATGTTTCAATAGTTTCATCGTGAATTAATCGTGAATTTGACGATTGAAGCGCCATCTTGTAACATAAATCGGATTGCATTATCGCAAATAATTGTATCGATTTCACGATGTAGGCAGTTTCGATGATATCCGTAACATGAACTAGTAAATGCCATTTACAATAGTCCGATAAGTGTTCGTACAAATGCATCGAGTTGCAATCAATCGCGTATCGCGAATATCACGATCCGTATTCACGCGGCACGTTTACTTTTATACATTGCAGAATCCCTCTGCTTCCTTTCCACCCCCTTGTTTTTTTTTTCCTGCCGTCATTTCCTTTCACAATCGCGAATGGAGTCGGCAATACTGAAGCCTCGCAATCCTCGAGCTAAACCGTTTCCATAGCGGATACTGCGCGCGGTTCTATTATTTTTTTTCCTTTCTATAAAAAGCCTTCGCGCCTCACGTTTCACACGTGATGCCGTTTGTCGCATATGATTCTCACGCTACGCCAATTATACAACGACCGCGAATATACCAAGTTGAAATTGTTGCTATATAACAGGCTCTCTATTCAACTTTGCATTGAATTACATACGAGTAATTGCGAGATGAAATTTTTAAACGAGTACTTGAGCTTCGAAGCACCTATGACGTAGAAAAAGAAAACAGCGTTAGTTTACAATACGTTACATCAGAGCTATATGAGGACTATAATCTGGTTCCGTGTGGTAATCGTTATTGATAAAGACATTATTATCTGTAAGTAAGCATAAACGCAATACGTGAGTCAATAAAACGCATCGAGGCTCTCTACGATAATGTTTTAGCATTTTCAGAAACGTTCTCTTTTTTCGTAAAGCAGCAAGTCTTATTATTTCCGACACAACAACCGTCGTTTGCATGAAACGTGGAATAAAAAGCTTACATCGATGTATGACAATAGTATGCGCCTCGATGTTCAAAAAGAACGTCATTGCTGCGGTGCACGATGCATTTCTTATTGATAACTATGAAGCATGAAAGACTATTTATAACCAGGCCTAACGAAATTGCTCTACATCGAACCGACGTCATTGACGAAGCTGTTGGATCTTAAATACGAGTCGATATCGGGAACTTTCCTTCGTATTTAGAATCTGATCATCATCAGCACGTGTAAATTTAATTATTGTTTAATCGTGTTAAAAACCCAAATAGCGAATAGTCTACATATCAAATTAATTTCTTGTGCATAAAGTACAAAAAATAATTTCTCATAAGAAAATAGTCAACAAAATAGTCAAACTGGCTATTTTTTAATTTTTTAGATACTTTCAAATATTTTATAAATATTTCAAAAAATTTTTGTAAATCACAAAATATTTATGAGGAAAAGTTAACTGTAATAGCGCTGATAGTATATTTAAAAAAAAAAAGACATATTTTCTGTTTTAAATTTAAGTAAAATTTACTTTGAATTTTATTCTTTTTTAAAATTTTCTTTATAATTTTAATTATTTTTTGCCTGAATGTATTGATTGTTTGTTTAATTTCTGAATCTTTGAACAAACATATTTGTTTTAAATAAGTTAATAATAAATTGTCCTCATTTTACTAATAGAATGAAAAGGAAGAGACATATATAAAACAAGCTCAAAATTATGTATAAAACTGATTAATCATCTATTTAATGTAATAAATATCCATAGCGGAATATTTTATAATTTAACTCATTCTCGATCAAATGATAATTTAATATAGGTACAAACAAATTAATAAATAAACTAAATATTAAATGTGAAATGTTTAAACGAATTACAAAAAACAAAAACAAACGCCCCATTCCAACAATTCACTTTTAATATTTTAACTTATTAATTTAATTAATTTATTTATATTAGATTAGCAATTTTCTAAATAATCGATTGAAGATGATTAAATTAAGTCGAAACGTTTCGTCACTAACATTTATATTAAATAAATAATAATAATTTTTTTATTTAATTTTGAATTTGTTTCATATTGCCTCTTTTTCTTTTCTATTGTACCTCATTTTGTATGATTTTCCGGTATTTGTGAAAATTATGGAGAGAGAGAGCACAGTTGGTTTCTTCAGTAGTACGAGTCAGTAGCTCGCCTCGCTATTCGCGAGTCGCGCACGAGCGGGATTTACTACTTATTGAGGCGACGCGTCGCGCCGTAACGCGGCGTAACTACTTGTTCATGGCGCCCGTGTCCCGTATTAATGTCGCTTTGCAAATCCGTTCACCGGCTTGAATGGGAGTAGATTGTAGAAATTAATTAATGATCGAGTATCTTTATGACAATGTGCAAAATTTCTTATCGCGGCATTGCGATCGGCGGTAGCGGTAAAACGTTGTTCCACGTCGGCATTTGCAGAGACTCCGGAATACCAGACATTGCGTGTGCCATAGCTCGTTCAACCCCGCATTTACGATCCTTTCTCACGCTAACGAGAAAACAGTTTACACAGGCATTCTAATGAACCAATTTTCCATCTGAAATACCGACGCCCGAGATATCATGAATTTTAGCTAATTTTGAAAAAGCCTGCGGACGGTATAACATTGTATTATTCGTTCTGGCCATCGCGCGCGTATTATTTGTGAAATAAAATTATTTTAAGCACGTATTATTGGGAATATGGATCAGCAATTTTTTTATTCGTACAACCGCATAAATTCAATCGTGCTGGCAGCATGCAACGATTTCAGTCTTCTTTTTATAGCCTTTCGTGATGGCGATGGGATAACGTTTATTCGAAGTAACTAGAGAGATCGCCATCGCCTCGTAAAGTAATCACGGATGGCGGTGTAGGCAGCTGTTATCGGAATTAGGCATCTTACAATGAGACTAATCTGCTCTCTCTCTCTCTCTCTCTCTCTCTCCCTCTCCCTCTCTCTCTCCCTCTCTCTCTCCCTCTCCCTCTCTCCCTCCCTCCCCCTCTCCCTTCTCTCTCTCTCTCTTTCTCTCTCTGCACTACAGTTGTGCGAAAACGAGTCTCGCGACGTGCATTCGCTCCGGAAATTCGAGCGAAACTCGACGGCATCGCTAATTAGGATCACTTAGCTTCTACGAGTGCGGGATCGACCTAATTTTCAAGAGGTGAGTTTAGTCTTTTCACGTTATCAAAAGCATGCCATACTGAATACTATGCGAAATTACATAATATAATTTCATGGAAAATCTCGAAAAGTGAATCTCTTGCATGGGTATTGTAAATATTTATTCGAAAGAGTCTCAACATGTAAAAGTAACGTTCATTCAACATGCTGTTGTAAATCGGGGGCACGAAACGCGGTTTTCCAACCTTTTGAATTCTGAATAATCGCGTTCGGAGTGAGCCGAGTCCGCAACGATTTCTCAAGACGTTGCACCCCTGGAGCGAGCAAACGCATCGTCGAAAAAGGCAGCTTGCTCGGCCGCTAGTGGTGGAAAAGGAGGTAGGGTAGGACCAAGGGGAGACCGGTGCTTGCACCTCTCGAGAGGGGGTGGCGAGGTGATGGCGAGGCTCACAGTAGTCTCGCCACCGAGCGTACGTCGGCTGGCTCCGACGTCGTTCGGTTCTGACCGGCTTTATCAGCGCCGGCGCTGTCACCCCTTTGACGTAGCAAAATGGCGGCGGCGTGTCGGAGGCGTCTCCGTTCGCACAGTGCTCGACGTCGCGCAGTCCGCGTATGTTCGCAATAACGTTCCAGCGGATCGGCGTCGGTGACAGATCGAGCGACGTATCGCACGCGATCGTGGCACCGTGCTCCGATCACGCGCGCGTCAGACACGATTCTTTCTTCCGGTAACGCTGCACGTCGCTGACGCACGTTACTACCACCCTCCATCCCCCCTCGTACACAGCGGAGCGAAGTCGAGTGCACGGCGTGCGGATTACGAGGTTGCGGTCGACACGGAAACGACGACGTGAAAAGCAGTGAGCGAGCGGTACCAGGAGCGAGGGGGAGGAAGGAAAAAGAGAGAGATCACGGTTTACTGTGTATTCGGTACGTGAGATATTCATCAAGAGTTCTCGCGACGCCGCGTGCTTCTTCCGATCTTTTTCGTTCCTTTATCCCCTTCTCCTTTCCCCTTCTCTCTTTCTCTCTTTGACCCATCCATCGTTCCGAATTCGGAGCGCGCGGCTCTCTCCATTTTCTTTCCATTTTTTTCCTACTCGTCCTGATCCGTTTTGTCCCCAGTCTTTCTCCTATCTCTCTTCTGACTCTTTCTCTCTCTCTCTCTCTCTCTCTCTCTCTCTCTCTCTCTCTGTCTATCTTACGTGCCCGGCGCTCTTTCACGGTACCGTAGTGAAATGCGCGTGACCGGTCGCGCCTCGGAACGACGGCGACGACGTGTCTGGCGTCGTTGGTGGTGCACGTTCCCCTGACGAGCACGAGAGACGCGCGACGGCGACTCGGAACATTCCTCGCAGCCCTCGCTACTATGATAATAACGAAAAGTACGGTGACGGCGGTGGCGGCGACAACAACGACGACGACGACGACGACGACGACGACGACGACGACGACGGTGGCACGGTGGCCGCTTCTCCAGAATCGAGAGACGCTTGATCGAATTTATCACAACATCAGTGGAAAACGGCGATCAACGACGGACCTACATAGCGACGCTGTCTCGGCGATGTTGTCTCGCAATTGCGGCCGTCGCGTGGTACATGGGAACGACAACAGCAACATCATCGAACCGCAGTGGATCAGCTACACAGAAATCGTATCTGTGCTGCTATACTACTATTATTGCCAGCGTCTCGTTATTATTAGCATCGTAGCCTCATTACTTGCCGACGACGACGTTCGTGGAGACGATTTGATATCAGGACGACTTTTGGAGCACCGGGACAACACGGGCACGGACTACAGCACGGCAATTAGCAATGATGATCTTCGTCTTCTCAATCGCTGGAACGGACTTCTACGTTGTTGCGCGTGACCAAGAGCCTTGCTATTTTTAGCCATAATCGACGATACGCGCGACGGAGGGAATGTAATCGATGATTAGAGAGACGGCGTGCGAACGTTAATCCGCGGGTCAGCTTCTCATCTCGCAGTAACAAGCCGACCGATAGCGAATCAATCGTTGATAATAACGCGTATACAACAGTCATTTTCCGCGCCGATCGATCGTCATCGCGCGCCGGTATACAGAGAAAACAGTGTTACAGACGAGCGCATAGGAACTCGTGTCACGTACGGTCATCGGCCAGTGTACACACCGGCAAGGGAAGGGTGGGAAGGGGTGAACCAGGGTATAGGAGCGACGGGGAAGAAGGAGCCAGGTATCGTTGATCTAGATAAGCCGGTGTATCGCGATAAGGTGTACAGATGGACGCTTCGCCGCGGTCAACCTGTGACGAACTGTGTAAACAGGAATATTCCGTTAAGAAGTAAAGAGAGATAATAAAAAAAAAAAGCGCATTTGAGGTGCACGTACCTCGTACTTTCCGTACTTTCAAGCTTTCGCGCGTAACCAGCGTGTACGTACTATAAACGCGACGTACTATAAACACGGATTCACACGTAACGTATACTTCTGACTATTGACACATATATATATATATATATATATATATATATATATATCTATATATATGTGTGGATGCGACACGTATGTATTTCGCGTACGTGATAGAGACGTATAGTGAGCAAAGAGCAGGGAGATAAAAAGAACGAAAGACAGAGAGAATAAGACAAAGAGAGAGAGAGAGAGAGAGAGAGAGAGAGAGGGAGAGAAAGAGAGAGAGAAAGAAAAAGAAAAAGAAAGAAAGGAGGATTATTAGTGCAGGCGTACAGAGGATAATTAGCCTGCGTATCGTATACGAGACAGTGTATCTACACGACCGGCACGTGTTTCATCGTAAAGCAGCGTATAACTTTCTATACGAATCTCTACACGAATTGAGTGCATCGCTCGGTTGATTAGAGACAACTTGAAAGATTCAGCCGAGCAAAGGTGGATCCTCCGAACATGTCGTTGCTCAGCGTAACGGGTAAGCGTTTCTCTCATTCAATTTTGCGCCAAGACTGATGATTTATTACACTTCCGACGAGATATAATTATCGAATTTAATTGTGAAACATGTGCTAGTAGATTTGGAATTGTAGCGAAACAGCCTGAGTCTCATTAAATTTTTTTCAAATTCTTCGAAAGATCTAAATTTATTATCATGATTTTTAAATTTATAGTAGTTTACAAATTTATATGGTTACAAATTATAATATTAGGTGTAGTAAAAAGAAATCCATTATTTTTGCATGAAATTGAATGGAAAAATAATGGATTTCTTTTTACTACACCTAATATATAGTTACCAATTTTATAACCTTTTTTAATTTTATTTTCCTTTTGTTTTCAAAATAATTATTTCGAGTATCCGTACAGACAGAATCTTGCAGCAATCTTGCTTGAGATAATTTTAGAGAAAAAGAAAAATATTGCTGCAATATTGCTGAAGTAATCTGGATGTTACACGAATATTTAATAGAAAAGAAAAGATTGAACTGGTCGTCAAATTTGTATGCAGACACGATTGAGTATCACGTCGAAAATTGTTGTTAAAAGCTCCGCAGTTCGGAATGTCGAAACGTGCGATATAACGCTATTAAATTCTCGTGCAAAAAGCAGGCGGCTGAGTGGAAATAGTTTCGATAGTTTCGACTTCTTCATGAGGTTTTCATCGGAGATAAAAACTCCTTCCTGTTGGAAAAGTTCAAAAAGGATTTTTCGGACTTTCCTGGATTTGCATGTTGCGAAGAGAAAAAAAAACAGCAAAAACTCTGGAAACTACCGCGTGATATCAATCATTGTTTCGTCAACACGTGCGAACGCGTGAGAGGGACGAGTTAAGTGCGACGCGTGATGTAATTAGTGCTAATGAAATCGCTAATCGCGTTAATTGGAGACGCGACTCACAATGGCATGTCGTTGATGATGGGCATTAAGTATCGCGAAAAAGTTCTCGTTTGCATTTCTCACTGTGGCTATTCTCAACGGGCGAGGTGGTGCAACTTGTACAACTGTGTGATGATGCACTTCATTTTCAGTGCGATACCGTAGAGAAATTACAATGCTGCGGTTGAATTATAATCTAGCACAATGACGTGATACTGTTGCGCGATACGCAAATCGATCGGCTGCCTTTATCATTATCGCACATCTCTCGTTCTCATTGTCTCGTATCGTGCTCGATTATCGACTTAGAAACGTGATTTATACAGCGTCTTGCTTTTCGCGGATACACATATATACATATATACGTATACGTCGCCGAATACGGACGTACATAGAATCGATATTGAAACGTTATGCGATAGCACGTAACTGTAACTTGATTTTATGATGGATGCAGGACGGTTATATCCATCATAACTTAATATCGTCACGGATATCTCTCTCTGTGCTAGGTGAAAAATATAGGCGCGGTCGGCCGGCTAAAAAATATAATCGCGCATAAAGCGATTTCGAAAGCGGAAGCTCACTGTGTCTCGCAAGTAGCAGTGCGCGCGATACTAAAATCTGACTTGACTTGACGTTGCGAAATAATCCAATGCTCGCGAAAGAATCCCGCCGGAGAGGAAGTACATATACAAATTTTGTGTATTTTTATATGCAGCGTTCTCATGCATCTTATGAAGGCACGGAAAAATAGCTGCACGCTGAAATTATTAATGTCTAGTGCTTCGCGAATGGAACACAATTTCGATATATACGCTCTACGTGATTCGTTATATCTGAGATTAAACGATTAACAACGTCGACCAATGTTAGTATAGGATTTTGTTGTGTATGTAATTATTAATAACCGCGTTTTAAAGAATATCGATATTTCGATACTTCATTAAATGAACGTTGTGTGTTATACATTCTCAAATTTTCCCTCGTTCGCTATATTTTTCCAGCGGGTTTAAAACTCGACAGGCGAAATATAGTATTGCGTTATTTTATACGACGTACCTTTCCTGATGTTACATGCCACGGCCTTTAACATGCATTGTTCACGCGTGAATCTAGATGAAAATATCTCCTCTCTCGAGTTTCTACTTTCTCCCACGTATTTCGCATAGGCGAATGTTCGGGTGAGATAGCTGACATCCTCTAGGCGAGAAAGCTATTCGAGGTGGAGGACCCAGAGATATATCGTTTGACAATAACGAGAAATAATGCTCGGCGTCGCCGTCTCGCCAGCCTCATCCCGCGTGTATTCATAAATATCGCGTCGACGGCAATGCGCAATATACCTGCGCCATATATATGACACGACAGTAAGGCGAGTAAGAACAACCACCTGACTCAGGTGCGCTCAGGTGGCTTCTTCCAGGTCTGTGCATATACACGACACATCTGTGCCCGTATATATATCAGAGCGTGCGAGCGAACGAGACTCGTCCATGACTATGAGACACGGAGAGAGCATAGTGCAACGGTTGACCCCGGGTACGCGGGGTCATTCCCTCCTTCAGCTTCCGCCGCTTCAACCCCACTCGCCGCCCGCCACCACCACCACCCCCTACCGCGGCTCTTTTTTGCCATCCTTCTCCCACCTCTTCTCTCTGATACCCACCGCCACCCTTTTCATCCTCTGCCTTCGTCTTCCTAACCGCGACCTGCTACTCGCAACCACCTCCTCTCTCTCTCTCTCTCTCTCTATCTATCTATCTATCTCTTTCTGTCTCTCTTACCGTGCTTGTCGGGTAAACGACGAGCAGCGATGTATCTACCAGGTGGTACGACCTATGTAAACCCACCGGTATATAATACTACCCCGGTCGAGCCAGCTTGGATTTTCCCTCTGTCCGTGAGTCAAGAGACGAAGTTAAGCACGGAAAATCGGTGTTATACATCGCAGCGATTGTTGTTCGCCGGGTCCCTTCGTGCTTTTCGTGCTTCTCGCGCGTTCCGAAGACGAGAGGATTACGAAGAGCGACGTATCGTTGGGAAAGGGCAGCAATTTGCGTGCGGAAACAGCGATCGGACTTAAACCGCCGTTGGCGGTGATTAAAGCGAGCGAGCTTGCGCACACGGTCAATTTATCTCTCCTTAGTTTTAGATTTAGATTCTCAGCAATTTGATTAAAACGATTCGTTCGTTCTGCAGTTATCTTCGTAGAATATACAGTCTTGGAGGGATATTTTAAAATATGCGAGACACTTTTAAAATATTTGAACAATGATTTAAAAGGGATATGTTTCAACTGTACGCATATAGAAAGGGATGTAAAGTCTTTTCAGAGGAGAAAAATTCGCGGACATTTGCTTAAGAAAAAGTACTGTCATAAAAACTATAACGATAGCATCGGACGAGAAACGATAGCGTAAAGGCGAGAGGAAGTCCGCGAGGAGCAAGAAGTGATTGAGAGGAGCTGTCACATGAAAAAGAAACTCTTTCACTCTTCAAGCTCAATCCACTCAGACACCTTTTTATGTTTATAATCATTTTGCTACCACCCATATAAACAGTTCGTCTAGGCGATACTTTTTTTGTGTTAGTGTTTTTTATGATTTCTCGAAAGCTTGATTTTTTTTAAAGAATTGTCTGAATTCCGTCCCATATCCTCTCGGAATGTCCAAAAGGAGTGCGGGAGAAAGGAAAAAGTTTGGATCTCGTTTGCGATGATAAGTGCGACACAAGCATTATAAAAAGTTAGCCGAAATTTGAGAGGATTTTCTTCAGCATGATTTTTTTCAGCGTGCTCTCTTTGTAGCACACAGTATTATAAATCTCCTGTTATATTTCCTCTCTTCAGCGAAAACACAACAGTTTCAATGGCGACGTCTCTGGCAGAGACCTACTTTCTTTCTATCGTTTCCACGTTGCTCGTGTAGGGCCGCATATTTACGCGCTATGTTTTATCACCATGTCGCCAGAAATGTGTCATCGTTAATGGAGATGAAATGCTCGCAATAACGATGACAATGCGTTTTATTTGCATTATCACGCGAATTTTTATTTTCGTCGCGCAAAGTCGTACACGACATGCGACTGATTTGGGATAGCATGTTGCAGAAATACGAAAAATCTAAAAGAAGTTTTGGCACGTATCGCATTTCGCACGAAGCTGTTTCTTCAAGTCCATTTTATGTAATTTATTATTTTACAGCAAGCGTATTTTTAGAATTATTACGCGACTGTTTCAGTTTAGTCTGAAAAGAAATGACAAAAATGATTTTATTCTATTTAATATATAATGTTTTACATGAAACTTCATCCTCTCTCTCTCTCTCTCTCTCTCGCTCTTTCTCTCTCTCTATAAATAACTAAAATTTCATTTCATGTTATCTCATGTAAGTTAAATCAATTTAAGAATATAGACAAAAATTTATGAATAATAATATGTACCTTATATATACGGAAAATATATAGTTGCTTTAGGATAAAAATATTCGCTGAACGAAAATTCCCGTGAAATGTTGATTTTTTTTGGGAAAACGGTGATGCAAAATGACTCTTCGCGTTACGTTGCATTACCTCGTTCCTTCGATTTCCTTGAATGAGGAAATTCGGTGGTCGATTTGCGGTAGTTCTGGCGCACTTTAAAGCCGTGCACGTATGCGCACACTAACACATACTTACACAGACGAACGCGCGGGAGGGTTTCTTCAGGAAAAGGAAGAAGGAGCGTTATCTCAGGCACGGAAACTACTCTCGCAAACCATTCGTAAATGAAGGTTGATCTTATCCACCTTTGGAAACGAGATCTTCTGAGCTTTTCCTTGAGGCTGGCACCTCTTAAAACACGCCCGTTTCGCTCGTACATCACAAAATACGAATTTTTGTAAATAACGAGTGCAATCATCTATTTTTTTTCTCCACACAAATACTGAGTAAGTTGATACACAACAAGAAAATGATATTTTAATATTCTACAGACAACAATAATTCTTAAGTTACATACGCGACATATTCTATATATATATATATAAAATTATAAGATGGATGTTGGTATCAGTCTGAACAGTTTACAAGCGAAATAGAATACACAGCACAAGAAACGTGGTAAGTTGTTCTCGGCAAAAGTTTCTCTTTATTATGTCGGTGTTTCAAACAGGACGTACAACAATCGTTAAACTTGGCCATCGTTCAAGACCGCGAACGTGAAACGAAGCTGTATCTATATATTGCAATGTTAACGACATATCGGTATACGAGATTTCGAGCAATTAACCGAGTTTATATTTGCACGGATAAGCCATTAATCTTCTAAGTTATTGCTACTTGCCTTTAGTAAGGTAAACGTTCTTTTTTATCGATAGACGTTTGTTTTATCGATTACGTGTTTTAGAAACAGAAGAAGTCTTGTAAACATATATAATTTTTGATCGAGCAGAAATTTTGACCATATATTAAACACCATATTTTGCGTGAAGCTACATCGATTGATACTGAAAACCGACAAGCCATTTTTTGCTCAAGTTTCTCGGTGAACGAAAACCACTTTTCCGAGCCGATGAAGGTTTAGTTTACCGAACGAAAAATTTCACGACGTGTTAAACGGTTATCAGGCCAGCTTCTGTCTCTCTCTCTCTCTCTCTCTCTCTCTCTCTCTCTCTTTCTCTCTGATGGCCAGCGTCCTGGATGATATTTTCGAAAGCTCTTCTTCTGACCCTTCGAACTTTTTAAATTTCTGCTCGATGCAGTTTATTCAAGTTGAGCGAAGGACGGGGAAACGGTGTAAAGAAATTTCAAAGGACATTACAAAGGTTGCAATAATGATAACTCGCCGTATTACTAACGATGATATTCTGTTTTTCGATGCTTTTCTAAGAACGGCGTGGATCGGTCGGAATAAACTTTAGGAATGCCTTTGATCGGCCTCTCTACAGAGAGCCGCTGGCACTTTGTATACAACGACGTCGATATGCCGGGATTGATCGCAAGAGTAGACGCCTCAAACGAGCGTCTATTGCGAGAAAGGGCGATGGCTGGCGTGGAGAACTTCCAAACTCGACGGTGCACGATTTACGCTACGTAGTAATGCTACGGACGGCATTTACGAGTTTCTACTATAATCCCGCGTTATTCTCTTTGTTCAGCGCTTTAGAGTTCGTATAAAGATCTCATTATTGCAAGTCCATTTCTAAAGCAGGATAATCGTATTAATTCCGAACTTTCATATCCCAGACTATGCGAGCAGTTTCTGAGAAATTATCTTTTCACGAAATGAGCAATAATAACGAATTATCTCTCATATTATTTAAAATGTACATTATTTTACAAAAAGAAAGAATATATATATATATATATATATATATATATATATATAAAACTATAAAAGTATTTTTTTAAAAATGTCCTCAAAATTAGTTATAAAACTAAATTCTTTTAAATCTTATAACTCATCAATCATTTCGTGTGAATTTACTCATTCTACTCAATGTAATCTATCTCCATTTTCTATCGTTTGCCGTTGTACAGCTAGCACGTATAAAAGAGATCGAAATGGGATTCCCGTTGGGAGTTCGTAGAGGAGTTACCTCGATACATCGGCATCGTCATAATAAGTAGGGGTCCTTGAACCCACGTACCGCGTAAGAGAAAATATAATAGCTCCAATAATCGAGCAGAATTCGAGTTTTTTTTAACTCACAGAAAATTCGCCATTCTATATTTCCCATTTCTTGTTACTTTATTTTTTTTTTCTTCTCGATGGAGAAATCATCGATGTGCCATATTGACACAGGAAACTTCGCCGTTAGATCGATCTTATCGACTCAATGAAAGTCAGTAGTATCCGTCGTCAGTTCGACGTCGCGAGCATAAAGCGGACTTTATAATGCGCATTATCATTGCTGCATTAATACCGTCGTATAAACGCTACGGCGTGATTCGACTGACGACAGAAACTTTCCGCCTGTCGCTTCCGCGCGAGTGCGACTCGCAATGTATTATAGGTATTAATAATTCGTCCTGGCGGATAGCGACGGTGCTTAGCTTCCTGCTCGTTCCCTGACGTCAAGGGCATGCCAAGATCCTGTCTTCAAGCTCCTCTTCCGCCTCTCATCTCTTGCGATAACTTTTATCTTGCGGCGCGCCATTTTCGTTTGGCCGTGCACCCACGACGGTTATTGGTTTCACGGTAGTGGTTCGTCTGACGAAAATTTCATGGCAGAGGAGACATGCACAAAAGCATACACGCGCACTGCCCAGGGAGTTAATTATGCGCGAAAACAATATTATCGAAGGAATTATCGGATGCCAGGCCGAACTTCAGAGAGTGCGCCTCGGCAATGGTATGGCTCCGCTGTTGTTCATCGTTTCTCTGCAGGGTTAATGCGCCACACAAAATAAATCATTAATACGAATGACCTGTTCTCATCGGGTTTATAGGTAGTGGAAATAAAGGGGAGATGTAGCTTGAACGGATTATTGATCTGGATCTTGATTTATTGCACTGATGGAAAAATATTTTATATTTATGACTGTATAAAATACATTATCGCAATTATTATTATTACTGCTGTAATGTTAGTAATAACTATATATGTAAGTCATTTTTGGGATCAGTTATTTATTTTATATGATCTCAAAAAATGATTATAAATTGTAACTATTTTTTTATGATAATAATAATTACAATTGTAATTGTTTTCTGTTGCCAATTTAAATATATTTGTTGATAGAACTATACGTGTAGTTATTATTACCAACATTGTAATGATAATAATCATAATTATAATAACATGTAATTATAGTTATAAGTACTAAAAATTTTTCTCTCACAAGGGAAATTTTCTTCCACACGAAGTGATCAATTCTGATTTTAATGAAATTTTGTATAACATGTATAAAAAATGGATTTAGAAAATATCCGTTGCGACGGAAAAACGGTTTGAATGGGTGAAATCACTTCTTATGTGATAAAGCAGTTTTCCATTTTTTCCGTTTTATCTCGAAATATCGATAATAAACATGTTTTATACAAAGCTTTACAACAAAATT
>Ga0157363_1002355_pt1 | contig 16620 bp, 16 predicted proteins | sample AttsexASBM1_FD_111477 | JGI IMG/M metagenome (GOLD analysis project Ga0157363, IMG submission 111477) | Fungus gardens microbial communities from leaf cutter ant in Ribeirão Preto, State of São Paulo, Brazil - Atta sexdens ASBM1 | ecosystem: Host-associated > Fungi > Mycelium > Unclassified ... | reverse complement strand
GCAAAAGCACTATTGGTCGTCAGTTAGCTCAGCAACTCAATATGGAATTTTTCGATTCCGATCAGGAAATTGAGCGACGTACCGGAGCGGATGTAGGCTGGGTATTTGATGTGGAAGGCGAAGACGGTTTCCGCGATCGCGAAGAGAAGATCATTAATGAACTCACCGAGAAACAAGGCATTGTCCTGGCGACCGGTGGTGGTTCTGTCAAATCCCGTGAAACCCGCAATCGTCTCTCCGCCCGCGGCGTGGTCGTTTATCTTGAAACGACTATCGAGAAGCAACTTGCTCGTACACAGCGTGATAAAAAACGTCCGTTGTTGCAGGTTGAAGAGCCACCGCGCGAAGTACTGGAAGCTTTAGCTGGCGAACGTAATCCACTTTATGAAGAGATCGCTGACGTCACTATTCGCACTGATGATCAAAGTGCAAAAGTTGTCGCCAATCAGATCATCAATATGCTGGAAAAAAATTAATCCAGCGCCCTGACGGCTCAGTAATAGGTATCGGTCATCATGGAGAAGATCACTGTCTCACTCGGGGATCGTAGTTACCCCATCACCATCGCTGCCGGACTGTTTAACGATCCGGCTTCTTTTTGGCCGCTAAAAGCAGGCGATAACGCCATGCTGGTGACCAATGAGACGCTTGCTCCGATCTACCTCGACAAGCTGTCAGCTCTGCTTTCGCAGGCGGGCGTGAAGGTGGATCAAGTGATTTTACCTGATGGTGAAAAGTACAAGACGCTCGCTGTGATGGACGATGTCTTCACCGCGCTGCTGCAGAAACCGCATGGACGTGATACCACGTTAATTGCGCTCGGCGGCGGTGTGATTGGTGATCTCACTGGGTTTGCTGCTGCGAGCTATCAACGCGGTGTGCGCTTTATTCAGGTACCGACAACGCTGCTGTCTCAGGTCGACTCTTCGGTCGGCGGTAAAACAGCCGTCAACCATCCGCTGGGCAAAAACATGATTGGTGCCTTCTACCAGCCAGCCTCAGTGGTGGTCGATACCGATTGCCTGGCTACGCTGCCGGCGCGCGAATTGGCGTCTGGTCTGGCAGAAGTGATCAAATACGGCATTATCCTCGACGGGGAATTCTTCCAGTGGCTCGAGCAGAATCTTGATGCGCTGCTGGCATTGGATCAGCAAGCCCTGGCCTACTGCATCCGTCGCTGCTGTGAACTCAAAGCTGAAGTGGTTGCCGCCGATGAGCGTGAAAACGGTCAACGCGCACTGCTCAATCTGGGCCATACTTTTGGTCATGCGATTGAAGCGCACATGGGTTATGGCAACTGGTTACACGGTGAAGCGATTGCAGCGGGAATGGTCATGGCTGCCCGTACCGCCGAACGTCTGGGTCAGTTCACGTCGACGGATACCGATCGTATTATTGCGCTATTTTTGCGAGCGGGTTTACCGGTGCACGGCCCGGCAAGCATGCAAGCAGAAGCGTATCTTCCGCACATGATGCGCGATAAAAAAGTGCTGGCGGGTGAAATGCGTTTGGTGCTGCCTCTCGCAATTGGCCGCTCTGAAGTGCGCGCAGGTGTGGCACATGATATGGTGCTGGCTGCGATTAACGATTGTATAAAATACTGAAGATATCCGGAGTAAGTTGAGCTGCAGCAAGGTGGCCATCTCATGCGTTCCAGACGCTGACATCAGTGAGATGTCTGGATGATAGGATGCAGCTAACGTCGTTTCAGCTTTAAGTTATCACGGATAAAGCAGTGAGTGGTGATGCGGTGCGTGGGAAGCGTGCTGTTTTACGGAGGAGGCTAGATGGATGAGTTCAAACCGGAAGACGAGTTAAAACCTGATGCCAGTGACCGCCGTCCTACGCGGCCACGCAAAACGTCTTCTGCGCCGAAAGTGAAGGTACCTGTTTCTCGTCAGCATATGATGATGGGGATCGGCATCCTGGTTCTGCTGTTGGTAGTACTGGGCATCGGTTCGGCATTGACCGGTCCAGATGAAAAGAAACCAGCGACCACTGCTAATAATGGCAATGCGGCGCCGACGGCAACCGGCGGTGAAAAGAACATCGACCTTTCCGGCTCGACGTCCATGAGCGGCCAGCAAAACGCCACGCCTTCAGCGGAAGGAAACGCACCACAGACGTCAGCTGCATCATCCTCGCCAGCAAGCAGCGATTCCAACTCGATTTCTATGCCAGCGGTGTCTTCTACACCGACGCAGGCTGCGCCTGTCGATACGCCAACCAATCAGCAACGTGTGACGCTGCCGGGCGATCTCAATAGTGCGTTGAGCAACCAGCAAGGTCAGGTTGATAACGCCGCACAGGGTGCGCAAGGCAATAGTTCACTGCCCACTGCGCCTGCTACGGTGAGCGGTAACGGTAAAGCGATAACGCCTCCGGCGATGCGCTCTGAGACATCTGCGCGTACCAATAGCAACGTTTCACGTGAAACGCACAGCAACACCGCGCATAAAGCGCCGGCCACGTCGAAACCGGTAGCCGGAGCAAAAGAAAATAAAACACATACCACCGCCGCTCACAATGCACCTGTGAGTGCCAGCAGCGGTGCCAGTAAGTCACTGCCAACCGGTGGCAGCTACACGCTGCAGTTGAGCGGTGCGTCGAAAGAAGAGAGCCTGAATGCCTGGGCGAAGAAACAAAATCTGAGCGGTTATCATGTGTATAAAACCACGCGTAACGGTCAGCCCTGGTATGTGTTGGTCAGCGGTGCTTACGCTACGCCAGCCGATGCCAAGCGCGCAGTGGCATCACTGCCTGCTGAAGTTCGTGCGGCAAATCCGTGGGTAAAACCGTTGAGTCAGGTGAAGAAAGAAAGTCAGTAATTGATGTGGGGCTGCGATCATGCGGCCCCGTTTAAAGCGCAAAGCTGCTGTCGGTTCCACCACAGCCCATAATTAAGATGTAATAACCACGACAGCATGAAGAAAAATCGCGCTTTCCTTAAATGGGCCGGAGGGAAATACCCGCTGCTTGACGATATCCGTCGTCATTTGCCACAAGGTGACTGTTTAGTCGAACCCTTTGTGGGTGCCGGTTCCGTGTTCCTCAACACCGATTATGATCGCTATCACCTGGCGGACATCAACGGTGACCTGATCAATCTCTATAACATCGTTAAAAACCGCACGGTTGAGTTTATTGAAGACGCGCGGCAGCTGTTCACGCCTGAAGGTAATATCGCAGAGACCTATTACGCGCAACGTATGGCCTTTAACGCCAGCAAAGATGAATATCAGCGTGCATTACTGTTTCTCTATCTCAATCGGCATGGCTATAACGGTTTGTGCCGTTACAATCTGCGCGGTGAGTTCAATGTGCCTTTTGGTCGTTATCGCAAACCTTACTTCCCGGAAGCGGAGCTGTTGTGGTTTGCCGAACGGGCGCAAAAAGCGACCTTTGTCTGTGAATCGTACGATGTTACTCTGAACAACGCCCCTGCTGGCTCAGTGGTTTATTGCGATCCGCCGTATGCGCCCTTGTCGGCGACGGCGAACTTTACCGCGTACCACACCAATAGCTTTAGCCTGCGCGAGCAGCAGCATCTGGCCGAGCTGGCAAATAAGCTGGCACATGAAAACAGCATACCGGTGCTGATTTCTAACCACGACACGCTGCTCACGCGTGAGTGGTATCAGAATGCGGTTTTACACGTAGTCAAAGCCCGGCGTTCCATCAGCCGAAGCATAAGTGGTCGCACTCAGGTTGACGAACTGCTGGCGCTTTTCCGCTAGCCTGTTTCGTCCGCGACCAACGCATTACGCCAGCTCTGGCTGGCGCACAAAATTGGGAGAATCGGATGAAACAATTTTTGCTGGCCCCTTCAATTCTTGCTGCTGACTTTGCTCGCCTGGGCGAAGATACCGCCAAAGCGCTGGCAGCAGGCGGGGATGTGGTGCATTTCGACGTGATGGATAACCACTATGTGCCTAATCTGACCATGGGGCCAATGGTGCTTAAAGCGCTGCGCGACTATGGCATTACGGCACCGATTGATGTGCATCTGATGGTGAAGCCGGTGGATGCACTGATTCCAGAGTTCGCTAAAGCGGGCGCGACTTACATTACCTTCCATCCTGAAGCCAGTGAGCACGTTGACCGCACACTGCAACTGATCAAAGAGCACGGCTGTAAAGCGGGTCTGGTGTTCAATCCGGCGACGCCGCTCGATTACCTCGACTACGTGATGGATAAACTCGACATCATTCTGCTGATGTCAGTGAACCCTGGCTTCGGCGGTCAATCCTTCATTCCCGGCACGCTGGACAAATTGCGTCAGGCGCGTCGTCTCATTGATCAAAGCGGTTACGATATCCGTCTGGAAGTGGACGGTGGTGTGAAGATCGATAACATCGGTCAGATCGCGGCGGCAGGTGCGGATATGTTTGTGGCCGGTTCAGCGATCTTTGGTCACCCCGATTACAAAAAAGTGATCGACGAAATGCGCGGCGAACTGGAGAAAGTTAATGGCTCATTTCACTGATATCCGCGCGCTGGCGTTTGATCTCGATGGCACGCTGGTCGATAGCGCACCGGGTCTGTCACAGGCCATTGATCATGCTTTAGGCGACTTGCAGTTGCCGCCGCCCGGCGTTGCGCTGGCCTCCACCTGGATTGGCAATGGCGCAGATGTGATGATGACACGCGCGCTGACCTGGGCACTAGGCCGTGAACCGCACGCCGAGGAGCAGCGCGATGCGCGCTCGTTGTTCGATAAGTACTACGCCGAAACGGTGGAAGCGGGCAGCACGCTGTTTCCGCTGGTGAAAGAGACGCTGGCGGCGCTGCACGCCAAAGGCTTGCCGATGGCCATCGTCACCAACAAGCCGACGCCGTTTGTCGCGCCTTTGCTGCAATCGCTGGGCATTGCCGATTTCTTCACGCTGATTATTGGCGGTGATGATGTGGTAGTGAAAAAGCCCCATCCGGCAGCGATCTTCCTTGTTTTGGGTCACTTTGGCGTACTGCAAAAAGAATTACTGTTTGTTGGTGATTCTCGTAATGATATTCACGCAGCTCAGGCTGCGGGTGTACCTAATGTCGGTATGACGTTTGGCTACAACTATGGCGAGCCGATTGCCGCCAGCCAACCCGATCTCACTCTCGATACTTTTAGCGAACTTTTGCCCGCTCTCGGGCTGTAATTATCAGGATATAACATGAGCAAACCCATCGTTTTCAGCGGCGCCCAGCCTTCCGGTGAACTGACCATTGGCAACTATATGGGTGCGCTGCGTCAGTGGGTGCAGATGCAGGATGATTTCCACTGCATTTACTGCATCGTCGATCTGCACGCCATCACCGTTCGTCAGGACCCCGCAGCGCTGCGCAAAGCCACGCTGGATACCCTGGCGCTGTACCTTGCCTGCGGTATTGATCCAGCAAAAAGCACCATTTTTGTACAGTCGCATGTGCCTGAGCACGCGCAGCTGAGCTGGGTACTGAACTGCTATGCCTATTTTGGCGAGCTGAGCCGTATGACGCAGTTTAAGGATAAGTCCGCGCGTTATTCTGAAAACATCACCGCGGGTTTGTTCGATTACCCGGTGCTGATGGCGGCCGATATTCTGCTGTATCAGACCAACCAGGTACCGGTGGGCGAAGATCAGAAGCAGCATCTGGAACTGAGCCGCGATATCGCCGGCCGTTTCAATGCGCTGTATGGCGATGTGTTCAAAATTCCTGAGCCGTTTATTCCGAAATCAGGCGCACGCGTGATGTCGCTGCTGGAACCGACCAAGAAAATGTCGAAGTCGGATGACAACCGTAATAACGTGATTGGCCTGCTGGAAGACACCAAAGCGGTAGTGAAAAAGATCAAGCGCGCGGTAACCGATTCCGCCGAGCCGCCAGTGGTGCGTTACGACGTGAAAGAAAAAGCCGGTGTTTCTAACCTGCTGGATATTCTTTCTGGTGTCACCGGTAAGTCGATTCCGCAGCTGGAGCAGGAATTCGAAGGCAAGATGTATGGCCACCTGAAAGGCGAAGTGGCGGAAGCGGTTTCCGGCATGCTGACTGAGCTGCAGGAGCGCTATCATCGTTTCCGTAACGACGAAGCTTTCCTGAATCAGGTGATGCGTGATGGCGCAACCAAGGCCCGTGCGCAGGCGCAGGAAACGTTGAAGAAAGTTTATGAAGCGGTGGGTTTTGTGGCTCAGCCTTAATCAGCTAGCTGCCTGACCTATGAACGGCGAGTTGTGATGACTCGCCGTTTTTTTATGTTTAAAACCAGCGCAACTGGCGGCGCAGGCTGACCACGCGCCCGACGATAATCAGCGCCGGGCTGGCAAACTGCTGCGCCAGCGTGCTGAGTTCGGCTAACGTCGCGGTTTCCACCTGTTGTTCTGGCGTGGTGCCGTTCTGCACGATGGCGACCGGCATCGCCGCATCCATGCCATGCTGCAACAGCTGGCGCTGGATCTCGGGTGCCTGATTCAGCCCCATATAGAACACCAGCGTTTGCTGCTCTGCCGCCAGCTTACTCCACTCAATTTCGCCCTGTTGTTGCAGATGACCGGTGACAAAGCGCACGCTCTGCGCATGGTCGCGATGCGTCAGCGGAATGCCGCTGTAGGCGGCACAACCGGAGGCGGCGGTAATACCTGGCACCACGCTGAACGGAATGTTGTGCTGTGCCAGTACTTCTAGTTCCTCACCACCGCGACCGAAAATAAAGGGATCGCCGCCTTTCAGCCGTACCACGCGCTTGCCGCTCTGAGCCTGCTCTAACAGTAACTGGTTGATTTGCGACTGCGGCACGCAGTGATGTCCGGCCTGTTTACCGACGAAGATGCGTTCAGCATCGCGGCGCACCAGGTTGAGAATGGGTTCGGACACCAGACGGTCATACACCACCACATCGGCCTGCTGGATACACTGCAAACCTTTCAGCGTTAATAATCCGGCATCGCCTGGACCCGCGCCCACCAGCACTACTTCACCCTGTTGGGAGAGCGGCGCATCGAACAGCGTATCAACGATATGATCGGCGCGTGGCTTGTCACCATTCGCCAGCGTTTGCGCCAGACGATCGCTGGCAAAGAAGCGCTCCCAAAATGCCCGGCGCTGTCCCATGCTGGCGAAGGTTTTCTTCACCCGGCTGCGCAGTGTGCCAGCGAGTGAAGCCAGTTGGCCCAGATGCTGCGGCAGCATCGCTTCCAGCTTCTCACGCATCAGGCGCGCCAGCACCGGAGCGCGGCCACCGGATGACACCGCAATCATCAGCGGGGAGCGATCGACAATCGACGGCATGATAGCGCTGGCTTCCTGCGGCGCATCCACCAGATTGCAGAAGATGCGGCGTGCTTCGGCGGCATCGCCCACTTGCTGATTCACAGCGTCATCGTCGGTGGCGGCAATGACCAGCCAGCAGCCCTCCAGCCACTGCTCTTCAAATGTGCCGGGCAATAGGTGCAACTTTCCCTGTTCAGCCCACTGCTGAAACGCAGGAGAGAATTGCACTGCGCCAACGTGCAGATCGGCACCGGCATCCAGCAGCAGCCGCGCTTTGCGCTCGGCGACATCGCCGCCGCCGACCAATAAACAACGCTTGCCTCGCAGACGGCAAAACAGCGGAAAATAGTCCATCGCTCATCCTCAAAAAAGCCCGCAATGTGCGGGCTTAGAAACGTTAAACCGATTTGAGCGCAGTGGCTTGTGGCGCCACTTGCGGCCGCTGAGCCTGTGGCGTGGCGTACCAGTATCCAAGGCCCATCAATACCATGCCAGAGAACATGTTACCCAGCGTCACCCACAGCAGGTTATGACCGATGCCGCTCAAGGTCAGGTCGGCATTATGCTGACCAAACCACGACAGTGCAAAGACCGTCATATTCGCGACAGAGTGTTCATAGCCGGAGGCGATAAAGGCCAGCAGGCACCACCAGATGGCAATGAATTTTGCCGTGCCTTCGGTGCGCACTGCCATCCAGATCGCCAGACACACCAGCCAGTTACACAGCGCACCCTTGAAGAACAGCGCCATGGCGGGCTGCGTGGTTTTCGCCAGCGCGGCACTGTGAATCAGTGCGCCTGCATTGGGTAGCATCGCACCGGCTGCGTAGTAGTAGAGCAGGGCGACAAACACCGAGCCAATCAGATTACCCAGCCAGGTTTGCGGCAGTACGCACCACATCTGGCCCTGGCTGATGGTTCCGGCTTTCACGCCCACGGTGAGGAACATCGTATGGCCGGTAAACAGCTCCGACCCGGCAATGATCACCAGCGTCAGAGCGATACCAAAGGTGGCGCCCATGATCAGCGGCCGCCACGCAGGATCGGCCAGGTTGCCGAGAGTGAAAATCAGGATGATAGCGAGGCCGACGTAAGCGCCTGCCATCGCCGAGCTGATCCAGAAGGCCAGCGGGCTGTGCTGCGCCGTACGCACAATGCGCGCCGCGTTGGCGGCGCAGGTATTCAGGGTGTCAGTAAACATAATTACGTCTCATAAAGTAAAAGAATTCTGTCAGGCGCACACTTCGACCTGGCCCGCAGTAACGCGCACCGGATAGCTCGCCACGGAACGGGCGGCATCTTCCAGGCAGACGCCGTCGCTTAAACGGAAGCGCTGTTTTTTCAGTGGGCTGGCGACCCACAGCGTGTGCTGATGTTCGGCAATCAAACCCCGTGACAGCACGCTGGCGGCGGAGAAGGGATCGATGTTACTCAGTGCATAGAGTTGCTCATCATCGTGCGGACGGAAGATGGCAATCTGTTGACCTTTCACCAGCGCACAAACGCCGGTGGCCGGCAGGATTTGTTCGAGTTCACATACGGAATGCCACTGGCTCATGCGTCGATCTCCTCAATCTGGGTGATGGCGATGCGCTCGGCAGGACTTGCAGGACGGTGCTGATCGCGCTGGGCTACGTGCTGCACCAGCGGATCGCGCTGATCGCTGTTGATGAAGGTACTGAAGTGGATTTGCTGCCGGGGATCGTTCACCGTCGCAGCCCATTCGCACTCGACTTCAGCCCGCAGGCGCGCCAGTTCAGCTTCAAGCTGCACGTTGAGGCTGAGTTTGTCATCGACAATCACGCTGCGCAGATAGTCGATACCGCCCTCCATACTTTCCAGCCACAGCGAGGTACGCTGCAATCGGTCACCGGTGCGGATATAGAACATCATGAAGCGGTCGAGGTACATGAGCAGAGTGTCGCGATCCAGATCCGCCGCCAGCAGATCGGCGTGACGTGGCTTCATGCCGCCGTTGCCGCATACGTACAGATTCCAGCCTTTTTCCGTCGCGATGATGCCGACATCTTTGCCCTGCGCCTCCGCACATTCGCGCGTGCAGCCCGAGACGCCAAACTTCATTTTGTGCGGTGTACGAATGCCTTTGTAGCGGTTCTCGAGCTCGATACCGAAGCCGAGGCTATCGCCGACGCCATAGCGACACCAGGTGCTGCCCACGCAGGTTTTTGCCATGCGCAACGCTTTGGCATACGCCTGGCCGGTCTCAAATCCGGCATCAATCAGCTGCGACCAGATGGCAGGCAGATCGTCGCGCTGAGCACCGAACAGGCCGATACGCTGCGAGCCGGTGATCTTGGTGTAAAGATTAAATTCACGTGCCACCGCACCGATCGTCATCAACCCTTCTGGCGTGATTTCACCGCCGGGCGAGCGTGGGATCACCGAGTAGGTGCCATCTTTCTGAATATTGCCAAGGAACAGATCGTTACTGTCCTGAAGTGGTGCGAGTTGTGGCTTGAGCACATAGTCATTCCAGCACGAGGCCAGCAGCGAACCGACGGTGGGTTTACACACTTCACAGCCATAACCCTGGCCATATTTCGCCAGCAGCGCATCGAAGGAGGTGATCTCTTCGACACGAATCAGGTGATACAGCTCCTGACGTGAATAGGGGAAGTGCTCGCACAAGTGATTGTTGACTTCGATACCCTGACGGCTCAGTTCCGCGTTGAGCACCTGAGTGATCAGCGGAATGCAGCCGCCGCAGCCGGTGCCAGCTCGGGTTTCGCTTTTCAGCATCGCCACGGTGTGGCAACCGCCTTGCACCGCGTTGACGATATCGCCTTTGCTGACATCGAAACAGGAGCAGATCTGCGCGCTATCCGGCAGGGAATCGACTCCCAATACCGGCTTCTCGCCGCTGCCTGCGGGCAGAATCAAACCTTCGGGATTGTCGGGCAGTGCGATGTTGTTCAGCGCCAGCTGCAGCAGATTGCCGTAATCACTGGTATCACCCACCAATACCGCGCCGAGCAGCGTACGGTTGTCTTCGCTGACAATCAGGCGTTTGTAAATGTGCTTTTGCTCATCAAGCCACATGTAGCTACGCGCGCCAGGCGTACGGCCATGCGCATCGCCAATGCCACCGACATCCACGCCCAGCAACTTAAGTTTGGCGCTCATATCGGCACCGGAAAAGGCACTGTCGCGTCCCAGCAACGCATCGCTGGCGATCTGTGCCATTTTGTAGCCCGGCGCGACTAAGCCGAACAGCCGGTTCTGCCAGGCTGCGCATTCGCCGACGGCATAAATCGCCGGATCGCGCGTCTGGCAGCGGTCGTTGATGGCGATGCCGCCACGCTGGCCGATTTCCAGCCCACACTGTTTTGCCAGCTTGTCTTGCGGACGAATGCCAGTGGAGAACACGATGAAATCGACATCCAACGCGCTGCCATCGGCGAATTCCAGCGTCTTACCGCCTTTAGCGTGGTGCACAATTTGCTGGGTATTTTTGCCGGTGTGCACACGCACACCCATTTGTTCGATCTTACGACGCAGTTGCTCGCCACCTTGCGCATCCAGCTGTTCCGCCATCAATCCGGGCGCGAACTCAATGACATGGGTTTCGATGCCGAGGTTTTTCAGTGCGCCTGCCGCTTCGAGACCTAGCAGACCGCCGCCAATCACGGCACCGCGTTGGCTGCGGCGGGCACAGGCTTCTATGGCGTTGAGATCTTCGATGGTGCGATAGACAAAGCAGTCACTGCCTTCGGCACCTCTTATCGGCGGTATCCACGGATAAGAGCCGGTGGCAAAAATCAGCGTGTCGTAATGCACCGCGCGACCGGTATTGGAGTGAATCAGTTTTTCATCGCGGTTGATGGTAATCGCCCGCTCACCGATCAGCAGGTTGACCTGATGTTTTTCGTAATAGCCGGGGCGAACCAGTGACAGCTCTTCAGCGGTGTGATGGGAGAAGTAGGCGGAAAGGTGGACGCGGTCATAGGCGACGCGCGGTTCTTCACAAAAGACGGTAATGGCGAATTGGCCGGGCTCGGCTTTATCGATCAGTTCTTCTATAAAGCGGTGGCCGACCATGCCGTTGCCAATAATCACGACACTGTGCTTGCTCATGCTTGCCTCAAAAATTGCGGTATCTGCGCTTACGATAGCGCGCAATATCAGGCGCTTATTGATGCACATCAAGCGCACGGCTATATACCTATTTAGAGGTATGCAATTGATTTTGAACGAAAATGATAAGTGGCTTATTTGATTGGATATTGTGCAGCATCGGTTGCCATCAGTGTCGCTGCTACAAACTGAGCTGAGGGCTTTTTTGCATGGTCATTTTGGCAGACTAAAAACCTATGGCACAGACGGAAAGATTTTCATGCTAGCTTAACCTGTGGCTTAAAACGGGAGGAAGGCATGGCGAATCGCACACTAAAGTGGATCAACAACCTGCGTCTGGCCGGCCAGCAGGGTCTGTGGCAGATGGAAATCAACGGCGGCAAAATAACGGCATTACGCCCCCAGCCACCGCAAATCACGCAGCAGGATGATGCGCTGGATGCCGAAGGAGGGCTGGCAAGTGCCCCCTTTATCGAACCGCATATCCATCTCGACACCACGCAAACCGCCGGGCAGCCTGCCTGGAATCAGTCCGGCACGCTGTTTGAAGGTATTGAACGCTGGGCGGAGCGCAAGGCGCTGCTCAGCCATGACGATGTCAAACAGCGCGCACAGCAGACGCTGAAGTGGCAAATTGCCAACGGTATTCAGCATGTGCGTACCCATGTTGATGTTTCCGATCCTACTCTCACCGCGCTGAAAGCCATGCTGGAAGTAAAGGCGGAAATGGCGCCATGGATCGATATTCAAATCGTGGCGTTTCCGCAGGAGGGGATTCTCTCCTATCCAAATGGTGAAGCGCTGCTGGAAGAGGCATTGCGTCTCGGCGCCGATGTGGTGGGCGCCATCCCGCACTTCGAGTTCACACGCGAGTATGGCGTTGAATCACTGCATAAAACCTTCGCGCTCGCTAACCGTTATGACCGCATGGTGGATGTGCACTGTGATGAGATCGATGATGAGCAATCGCGCTTTGTCGAAACCGTGGCGGCACTGGCACATCGTGATGGCAATGGCGAACGTGTTACCGCCAGCCACACCACGGCGATGCACTCCTACAACAACGCCTACACCTCGCGCTTATTCCGCTTGCTCAAGCTTTCAAAGATTAATTTTGTCGCTAACCCACTGGTGAACATTCACCTGCAGGGGCGTTTTGACAGCTATCCCAAACGCCGTGGTATCACGCGGGTGAAGGAGTTGCTGGAAGCCGATATTAACGTCTGCTTTGGCCATGATGATGTGTTTGATCCCTGGTATCCGCTCGGCACCGCCAGCATGCTGCAGGTGCTGCATATGGGATTACATGTCTGTCAGTTGATGGGCTACGAGCAGATCGACAATGGCCTGAGCCTGATCACCACTAACAGCGCGAAGACGATGCAATTGAAGGATTATGGTCTGGCGGTAGGTGACCATGCCAGTCTGATTATTCTGCCGGCTGAAAGTGGCTTTGATGCGGTGCGCAGACAAGTGCCTGTGCGCTATTCGATACGGCAGGGAAGCGTGGTGGCGGCAACGCAGCCCGCGAGCAGTGAAATCTATTTGGGTGAGGCGGAAGCGGTGACATTCCGACGATAGTCGCTGCATAAAAAGAGTGCGCATCACTGCGCACTCTCTTGCTACTGCACCAGGCAACAGAGGTGAACGTTCACCCCTGCACGTCACCGATTAGTGCGTAATATGGCCGTGCTGGCGATGTTTAGTCACAAAGCCCAGCAGCACGCACATCAAAAACACCACGGCATACAAGCCATTAGCGGTAGAGAGTGCTGCATGTGCGCCGCCTTTCGCCACAATTGGGCCGGTAACCACAAAGGTCAGCATGGTGCCGACGGTGCCGCAGGTGAGGATAAAGTTCACCAGCTTCGGCGAAGAGACTTTGGTTTGCAGCGAGCCCAGCGTAATGATGGTGGTGTAGATAGCGCTGGAGCTGAAGCCGAGAATCATGATGATCCAGTGCAGCATGCTGGCGTCACTGGTGGTGACAAACCAGTACATTAACCCGGTCGCCAGAGCCGCCAATACCATCAGGATGCGCTGCAGATCGAAGAAGCGCAGCAGGAAGCTGAACACCCACATGCCGACCATGTACGCGGTCCAGAAGTTACCGACGAGCTGACCAGCCGCCGCAATATCCATGCCCATCGATTTGGTGGCGTACTCTGGCACCCAGGAGATAAAGCCCAATTGACCGAGGATGTAGCACAGCGCCGCGATAGACAGGAACAACACGCCGATGCCCCATTTCTCTTTCTCGCCGCCTTGCACGGCTGCTTCGCTTTTCAGTTCCGGGAATTCCACCATCAGCGTCAGGACAAAGATCGCGATGTAAATCACCCCGATGCAGGCGTATACCCAGTACCACGGCAGCATGCGCGCCAGCAGTACGCCAGCGATGATCGGGAAAATGGTACCGGCCATGCTGAAGAAGGAGTCGGTGAACAGCAGGCGCGAGCCACGCTGGCGACCATCGTACAGATGGGTAATCAGGAAGGTACCGATCGACATGGTGATACCGCTGACCACACCGAGCACAAACATGCACAGCGAGAAGACGGTCAGGTTATGGCTGGTCATCAGGCCTGCCACCGCGAGGATCATCAGCACAAAGCCAAAAATCAGCTGGCGTTTCAACGGCACAATCACCATCAGCCAGGCGTTAAGGAATACCGCGACCAGGATACCGGCATTCAGGAAGGTGAAAGTGTTGCTCATTTCTGAGATGGGCAACTGGAAGTATTGGGCAATATTATCCAGTACCATACCGGTAACGATCACCAGCGCGCCGGTGAGCGCGTAGGAGAAAAAGCTGATCCAGGTAAGGCCAATGCGATTACGGTTTGTCATGTTCTGAACCTGTGATGCGCCGGGATTGGCAAAAAGTGTCATGAATTGTAAATGCAACTGTGATCTTAATAAACAACGAGTGTAACGAGCGCGAAATATTTCATTAATAGTGTGATTTTCGTCACGCAAATGATTGCGCACCTCAAAAAGTATGACAATCGCAACATCAGCGTAAATATCGGTAAAACGCTGGCTCTTGTATAACTTGCTCTTTACAATCGATCTCGTTTTTGAGCTTGCACTCCATGGTAAGGAATCTTTCATGTTTAAACGTACTTTGACAGCGGCAGTCGCCCTGTTAGCGCTCTCTTCTGTATCCGCTACCGCTCTGGCAGCCAAAGGGGATACCCATGTGCTGCTCACCACCTCTGCGGGCAATATCGAACTCGAACTGAACAACCAGAAAGCCCCGGTTTCGGTGAAAAACTTTGTCGACTACGTCAACAACGGTTTCTACAACAACACGATCTTCCACCGTGTGATCCCGGGTTTTATGATCCAGGGCGGCGGTTTCACCACGGATATGCAGCAGAAGCAGACCGTGGCACCGATCAAGAACGAAGCCGACAACGGTTTGCGTAACCTGCGTGGCACCATCTCTATGGCGCGTACTGCAGATAAAGATAGTGCGACTAGCCAGTTCTTCCTCAACGTCGCGGATAACGCCTTCCTCGATCACGGTCAACGCGACTTCGGTTATGCGGTATTTGGTAAAGTTGTGAAAGGCCAGGATGTGATCGATAAGATTGCTCAGGTGCCAACCAAAGATGTCGGCCCGTACCAAAATGTGCCGTCAAAACCGATTGTTATCCTGTCTGCGAAAGTCCTGCCTTAAGGAATTAACGCGCCGGCACTCGTCGGCGCGTTCTGCTGCTCTCCGGCAAAGCTAAAATTAGCTCTTATACTTAGGGCAAATTGCTTGTCGGAGGCGCAATGACCAGCCAACTCACCGAAAAACAGAAAGCCACCCTGTGGCAACAGCGCCGCATGGCCAGTTATCAGGCCAGTTGCCGTCTTGCCGGCTACGTACTCAGCGATATCAGCGCTGAGCAGCATGAAGAGCGACTTGAGTCACTAAGGAGGCAATATGGCGGATAACAGTCTGGCCGTGCGCGACCCTTATGTCTGGCACAACGACACGGTGTTGAAAAATCGTCTCGATATTCATGACGAAGCGCAGTTGCGTAAAGCGGAGCTGGCGTTTAGCGCTGCACGCCTGGCGACACTGGAACTCGGCCCGCGCAGCACCGGTATGCCCTGGTTATGCCATATTCATCGCACGCTGTTTCAGGATCTCTACAGTTGGGCAGGGGAGTTACGCAGCATCGATATCTGGCGTGATGAGACACCCTATTGCCATTGCGAATACATCGAGAAAGAGGGCAATGCGCTGATGAGCGCGCTGGAAGATGAGCAACAGCTGACAAACCTGACGCAGGATGAGTTTGTCGCGCGGCTGGCACATTATTATTGTGAGATCTTCGTATTGCACCCGTTCCGCGCGGGCAATGGCCGCACGCAGCGCATTTTCTTTGAACAGCTGGCGCTGCACGCCGGTTACCTGTTGACGTGGGATAAGCTGGAACGAGAAACGTGGCGTACCGCGTTGTTTGCTGGTGTGTCGGGCGATCTGGCACCGCTGACGACACAGTTTGCGAAAGTGGTGAGTCCCGCACGGTAAAATGCGTAGAATAGCGGCGGTTTGACTGGCCTGAGGGCACTATGCTGCTGTTAATTGATAACTACGACTCCTTCACCTGGAATCTCTACCAGTACTTCTGTGAGCTGGGCGCAGAAGTGCGCGTGGTGCGTAACGATGCCATCACGCTGGCGCAGATGGATGCGTTGCCACTGACGCATCTGGTGATTTCACCCGGTCCCTGCACGCCGGATCAGTCCGGTGTGTCTCTGGATGCCATCCGCCATTTTGCCGGTCGCTTACCGATTCTCGGTGTTTGCCTCGGCCATCAGGCAATTGCGCAAGCCTATGGCGCGCAAGTGGTGCGGGCTCGTCGGGTGATGCACGGCAAAACCTCTGTTATCCAGCACACCCATCAAGGCGTATTTCGCAACCTTAATAATCCGCTCACCGTCACGCGCTATCATTCACTGATTGTGGCGCGCGATACGCTGCCCGCAGAATTCGAAGTCACGGCCTGGAGCCTGCGTGATGGCGAGCCCGATGAGATCATGGGCTTCCGCCACCGTACGCTGCCCTTAGAAGGGGTGCAGTTCCATCCTGAGAGCATCCTCAGCGAGCAGGGCCATCAGCTATTGGCTAATTTCCTCAACGCGTAACTTATGTTTGCCTTCGTATGATTTTTTATGCATATTTTGTGATTATAATTTCACTTCAGCTCAATAAATAACCCAATGAGGTCGGCAATGGCAGCGGAAAAACTAGCGGTAACCCGGGAAACGTTCGATAACGTGATTTTG
>Ga0157363_1002353_pt1 | contig 16626 bp, 13 predicted proteins | sample AttsexASBM1_FD_111477 | JGI IMG/M metagenome (GOLD analysis project Ga0157363, IMG submission 111477) | Fungus gardens microbial communities from leaf cutter ant in Ribeirão Preto, State of São Paulo, Brazil - Atta sexdens ASBM1 | ecosystem: Host-associated > Fungi > Mycelium > Unclassified ... | reverse complement strand
CCTGTTCCTGTTCTGGAGACTGATGTGGGAAACGGCAGCGAGTCAAGGGAAACCTGTATTGTTCTACGCCTTGGTCTTCGCGTCAGGATGACGCTCCTGGCGCAGTTGCTCCGCCCCACGGCTTACCGCCTCGAACGTTGCATTTGCGAGTTCCTTGCGGGAGCTGAAATCTTCCGGTGCAAGGGGAGGGTGCAGAATGATCGTTGCGCGCATTGAGCGCCACTGGCCGAAAGACCAGAGGTGGGGGGCGAGGTTCATGTCTCCATACCATGAAAAGACGCTGCGGCGGTTGCGTGTCACCGGCAGGCCCTCAAGGCGATCATAGACGATCGATATGGGTTGTATCAACACTGGAGGGGCCTTGGGTGCGCCAGCCTGCTCCAGGCGTCCGGGCTTCGCGATCGCAAAGAAAGAAGACAGGAACGGAAGAACACGCGATCCGTCCGAGGATGTGCCTTCCGGAAAGAGAATGATGTTGTCTCCCCCCTGCAGTCGTTCTGCCATTTCCTGTAGTTCACGTGCAGTTTCCTGCCGGTTGCGGCTCACGAAAATGGTCCGGCCCAGGCGTGCGATCGTACCGATAGCGGGCCATTTTCCGACCTCGCTTTTGGATACGAATACAGTGGGAAGAATGCTTCCGACGGTTGCGATATCAAGCCAGGAGGAATGGTTGCCAACAAAAATGACAGGGCGCTTGCCGTTTTTGATATCTACGGTGCTGTTTACACTGGCCGCGACTTCACCAACCCGACGCACGGTTATGCCTAGAAACACACATACTATGCGCCAGAAGAATCGGGCAAAATAGATTTTGCTCTTGCCCGGAAGGCGCACGAGCACGGCTTGGATAGCACACGACCAGAATGCCCAGATCAGGATCGTTGCCAGACGACGCGCGCACCTGAAGGCCCGTCCAGCAGAAGACGGGGTGGTCTGGTAGTGTCGCGGGAATGCGGCGTTGGCATCAATGACCGGGCGGCTGTGACGGCTTCGGCCGGAAGAAGACGGAACGGAAGGATGAGGCATGGGTAGTGAGTGATAGGGGTTTCGATGCGTTGAGACAATCTTCATCAGGCTCTGGTCTGAAAACGCATTGCAACGAAGCGGTAAATGCGCGGTTAAAGTCTTGACAGTGCCCGTCGTGGCAGGCTCCTCAGGGTACAGATTGATCAATGTCGTTTTCTTCTCCGGGCAGAGACCGGAATTCCCGCAACCCAGTTTCAGGAATAACGGTGAAGTCAGGCCGCTGCCTCGCCATCAGGCACATGTCCCTTGCTCTGGCGGGGGCGGCAGTCTGTTCGTCTTCCTCATGGGCCGCTCCCCGCACTCCGGCTCCGGAGGCTGGTGAGAAGACGCTCGCCTATACGACGAATATAGAGCCAACCAAAGATGTCAGTGTTGATACTGGTATTGCAGCATCTTCCATGCTCCAGTCGTTGCAGAAAACGCAGGCTATAGGTGCATATGCTCTCGCTGGTCGGATCCGTGGTGATTACGACCGGATTGATGGTGCGCTTCAGTCTCAGGGATATTATGCGGGGTCAGTAAAGATTAGCGTTATTGTCGGTGGACGCACGCTGGACGGCCGTGATCCGACCCTTCCGGAGGCGCTTAACAACCTTCCGGCAGGGGCGAAGGTGAAAATCGATATTTCTGCCAGTTGTGGGACACAGTTTCACATAGGCTCCATCACTCTGACCACCCCGCCCGAAGGTGCTGAGGGGAAAGCGGAGCAAAGCGCATCTTCAAAGCGCAACCTTCCACCATCCAAGGCAAAAGCATCTGCACCCGCAGATGCCAGCCGCGCGTCGACTTCCGCCGAGGCCGCTGCACAGGGAATGCCCGTCACGTTGAATAAAGCGGAACAGAAGGTGTTCGGCCTCTCCTCGGGGCAGCCGGCAGTGGCTTCGGATGTTCTTGCTGCGCAGGGGCATCTTCAGGATCTCTTGCAGGAAGAAGGACACGCAGTCGCAGATGTGTCCGCACCGCTCGCTTATCTTCGCCCTGAAACTAAGACCCTGGATTTGGTTTTTCGTGTCGCGAAAGGGCCTGTGGTCGTGATCGGCCCAATTAATATGAGCGGGCTTGCCAAGGTAAAGCAGGCTTTCCTGCGGCACAGATTGACGGTGAAAGAAGGGCAGCTTTATCAACCTTCAACGATCGAGGCTGCACGACAGGATCTGGCCAGCGTGGGTGTTTTTTCTTCCGTGCAGGTGAGAAATGCGCCGCCTATTATCACTCTGACGCCGGGCAAGAGTCTGGTTCCGGGTGTATTTCAGGCGATGCCGATAGATTTTGGGTTCAAGGAATCCAAGCGCCGTACCGTTGCGGCCCAACTTGGATATTCGACTGATTTGGGTGGTCGTGCTGGTGTAACCTGGACGCATCATAATCTTTTCGGAAACGCCGAGCGGCTGAAACTGACGGCGCTTGTCACCGGTCTGGGTGGTTCAGCGCAGCAGGGGCTTGGATATGATGTTTATGCAGATCTCATGAAGCCTGATTTCATGGGGCGGGGCAGAAATCTCAGTGTCCGTGTGGAGGGTGTCCGTCAGGATCTTTATTCGTACACCCAGACTGCCCTGTTGGCGCGTGTTGGCATCACGCAGCATGTCGCGCGTTTCTGGACAGTATCTGGAAGCCTCTCGGCGGAACAGGAGCATATTCGCCAGTTTGGCGTTGGACGGAACTATTTCATCGTCTCAGCGCCCCTGAACGGGACATATGATAGCACGGAACTCTCCAACCCGATTGATCCCGCTACACATGGCATTCGTGCATCTGTGTCCGTTACGCCATCGGTATCTCTGGAGAGCCAGACGTCCTTTTTCACGCTTTTGAGTGCACAGATCTCGACTTATTTTGACCTGGCAAGACTGGGGCTTACGAAGCCGGGGCGTAGCGTGTTCGCCGTCCGTGGAATAGTCGGGTCAGTACAAGGTGCATCCACGTATCAGATTCCGCCAGATCAGCGTCTGTATGCCGGTGGTCCAGCTACGATCCGTGGTTTCCGTTATCAGGGCGTAGGCCCTCAATATGGTAACACAAAATACGCGATCGGCGGCACGTCCCTTGATGCGGGCAGTGTCGAGTTTCGCCAGCGCATTCTCAAAAGTTTTGGAATGGCGGCCTTTGCCGATGCAGGCCAGGTTGGAGACAATTCAACGCCGGGACATGGTGCGTTGCGCGTCGGCTATGGTGGAGGCGTACGGTATTATACCCCCATTGGGCCCATCCGTGTTGATGTTGCACTGCCTGTAAACCGACCGCCCCATGGAGATAAATGGGAGCTTTATATCGGCCTCGGAGAGACTTTCTGATGCGCGCACGCAGAATCATTCTCTGGTCCGCAGCGATTATTGTCGGTGTGCCTGTTGCACTTTCGGTGCTGGCAATTTCCGTGGTTTTGGTTGGCGTCAACATCAGCCCGGGACAGCGCCTGATCGAGCGTAAGGTCGGCCCGCTTACGGGAGGTATGGTCGAAATTTCCGGGCTTTCCGGAATGCTCCCCCAACACCTTGCACTGAGCAGTCTACGGATACGCGACACGAAAGGCATCTGGCTTGAGCTGGATGATTTTGATCTTCGCTGGTCGCCGCTGTCGCTCCTGCACATGGACGCACGTGTTAACTCCCTGACAGCAAGGCGACTGTCGCTCATCCGCGCGCCTGTTTCGGATTCAGGTGCCTCGGCGCCCCAGAAATCGACCACGTCCAAATCCAGTCTGCACATGCGTTTGGATCTGGAGCGTTTGCACGTTGACAGGATAGAGGTCGGTGCAGATTTCACAGGGCGACCGACCCTTTTCACACTTGATGGGCATGCACGGATTGGCTCTGTGGCGCCTTTCCTGAATGGTGTGAGTGCGCGCACGCTGCCGAATATGGATGTAGGGATCCATCTCGGTCGACTAGATGTTGCATCTGCTTTGGATGTTACGCTTCAGACGCCATCCGATCGTATTGCCCTTGCTGCATCTTTCAAGGAAGGGGCTGGTGGTTTTGCCACGACACTGGGGCAACTGCCGCAGATTGATCCGCTCGATCTTCATCTTAACCTGAATGGCCTACGCACGAATGCGGCACTTGATTTCGGGCTGAGCGCTGGCCCGGTTACGGCGTCCGCAACGGGTCCGATCAATCTGTACGATAATTCAGGAAATCTGCGCGTCCGGGCAAATGCTCCTGCCATGGTTCTGAGGCCGGGTATTGGCTGGAACGCGATCACACTCGATACATCTCTCCGCGGCCCGTTCAAGGCTCCTGCCGGGGCTGGCGTACTGGACATTGATGCCCTCACGGCAGCCGGGGCGGGTATCGGGCATCTTCACGCACGCTTTGATGGTGCCGAGGGGGCCAGGCCCGCTGATACGCTTGCTCATCTTGTCGCTACACTGGATGGTTTGAGAATCCCCGGCTCTGAGCCAACACTGCTGGCGAGTGCTCCCCTGACGGTCGATGTCTCTGCGCATCCACTTGCAGACACGATGCCGATTACAGCAAAAATCGACCATCCCCTGCTTCACGCCACAAGTTCTGCCAACCTTAAACCTGCGGCCAACGGACATCTGGATCTGGCGCTGCCTGATCTGAGGCCTCTCGCAGCAATTGGTAAAACGGACCCTCAGGGCAGCGCTGCACTTTCAGCCGATTTTGCAATGCCCGCCACACCCACGACAGACCTAACGGTTGATGCGAAGGGCAGCCTTTCCATCACAGGGGGGCAGGCTCAGGCCCTGAACCTTATTGGCAAGGATGGGCAGTTTTCAGCCCACCTCGCAAAGTCGCCATCCAATATCCTGACGCTCAAGGGTTTTGGTCTGGACGGGCAGGCAGTTCATCTTCTGGTTCAAGCTGTGGTTGACCTCGCCCATGGCAACCGGATGCAGACAAAGGCAACCGTCTCGTTGCCGGACCTTAGAAAGGTCAGTCCGTCCCTTCTGGGAAATATGGACTTAAATGCCACAGCCGATGGCCCAACAGATGATCTCGCTGTGAAAGCGCATATCGGCGGCGACTTCGGGACCACACAGGTTGTGAAGGGGCCTTTATCCCTTGATGCGGACTTCGCACACCTGCCTTCCAAACCACAGGGTACGCTTCTTGCAAACGGAACGCTCGACAATGCGCCATTGGCGTTGGATACCGCCCTGTCGCGTGATGAGAATGGCACGTTCCACCTGGATCTGCATAAACTGGACTGGAGCAGCCTAAAAGGTCAGGGAAGCCTGCGCCTGCCTTCGGGAGCAAAGGTGCCGCTGGGAGATCTGGATGTTTCCGTGCGGGATCTTTCCACGTTCCGCAGGTTGGTCGGACAGGCCATAGCGGGTCATCTTACGCTCGCCCTTCATACGACAGAGACCGATAACGCTCCGCCGCAGGTTCGGCTGGGACTTGATGGCAGTCTGGCCATGGCTCCGGCCTCCATCAAGGCGCTGAAGCTTGCTGGAACCATTAATAATCCCCTTGTTGATCCAGATCTTAATCTGGCGCTGGATCTGTCCGGTTTGCAGGCGCAGGGCATTACAGGTCAGGCCCATGCGACGGCAAAGGGAACGCAGTCTGCACTGGCGATTGCACTTAAGGGGGCGTTCCAGAATGTGATGGATGCTCCTGCGAACGCAGATGCGGCAATCCTGCTTGATCTCCCCAAAAAAACTGTCCGTGTTGATCGCCTCATGGCGCTCGTCAAAGGGGAGCAGGTTCGTCTTGGTAAGCCCGCGACGGTAACGTTTGGCGATCATATGGGTGTAGACCGGCTTCTCGCCACGCTGGCGCCGAGCGGCGTTGCACCCGCGACGGTTGATGTTTCAGGCACTCTCAAACCGTCTCTGGCTCTGGCGGTGAAACTTGAGCATCTGACGCCTGCTATTGCCAAACCGTTCGCACCAACCCTCGCTGCCAACGGTGTTATTTCTGCGAATGCCAAGTTGGGGGGAACCCTTCAGGCCCCAACGGGCACCATCTCGCTTTCTGCCCGGGGTCTGCAGATGCAGACCGGCCCTGCGGCGTCACTCCCTGCGGCGGAAATTCTCGCCAATATCGGGCTTACGGGACAAGCGGCGCGTGTCGATGCCACGCTCGCTGCGGGACCTTCCATTGCGCTTGCAGTTCGTGGGACTGCGCCTTTGTCAAAGACGGGGCTGATAGCCCTGACGACGAATGGTCACGTTAATCTTGCTGTAGCGAATGGCGTTCTGGGTGCAAACGGGATGAGTCTTGCGGGGCAGGTTGGAATTAATCTCAACGTTTCAGGAAGTGCTGCGGATCCACGTGCCAGCGGCCGTGTGACGTTGCAGAACGCAGCATTCAACCACTACGCGCAGGGCGTGCACCTGACGGATATGAGTGGGGCGCTTGTCGCCACTGGCGACACGATCACGCTGGAGCATGTTCTGGCGCATGCCGGACCAGGTACAATTGCTGTGGATGGAAGCGTTGGGGTTTTCAGGCCGGGAATGCCGGTTGACCTAAAAGTGGTTTCGCAGAAAGCACGTCCCGTCGCGAGTGATCTGCTGACTGCCACGATCAATACGGATCTGCATATTCATGGGCAGGCCACGACGCGTCTGGATGTGGATGGTCAGATTGGTATTCCAAACGCCGCCATCAATATTCCTGATTCAATGCCTGCTTCAGTGCCTCAGCTGGATGTCATTCGCCCCGGTCAGCAGGCACCGACCAGCACGAGCAGTCTGGTGATCGGTCTTGGGATCGATGTTGTGTCACCGGGCCAGTTGTTCGTCCGTGGGCACGGTATTTTTGCGGAAATGCAAGGGCGCCTGCACGTGGGTGGTCTCAGCACAGCTCCGGTCGTTACCGGTGGATTTGATCTGCGGCGTGGCAACTTCAATCTTGCGGGTATCAACCTGAATTTCACCAATGGTCGTGTCGGCTTCAATGGGGCGGGTGTGAACCACAAGCTTGATCCAACTCTGGATTTCCGTGCGGATCGTAATGCAAGTGGCACACTGGCAAGCCTTGTAGTGGGTGGATATGCCAGTGCGCCCAAGCTGGATTTCACGTCTGTTCCTAGTCTGCCCCGCGATCAGGTTTTGGCGATCCTTCTGTTCGGCACGGACAGTCATTCACTGTCCACGACCCAGCTGGCCGAACTGGGGGCTGCCGTGGCGCAGCTTGCGGGCGGTGGGTCGTTTGATCCGTTGGGAACAGTGCGTAACGCACTTGGTCTGGACCGCCTGAGCGTGGGTGGCGGCAGTGGCGTTGGAAATGGTGGAGCCAGCCTTGAAGCAGGAAAATACGTCATGCGAGGGGTATATGTGGGTGCCAAGCAGGCCACATCCGGTGCGGGCACACAGGCGCAGGTTCAGATCGATCTTACCAAGAGGCTCAAGATTAACACGACCGTTGGAACGGGTGGGCAGGTGACGGGCTTTACGACACCTGAAAATGATCCAGGATCAAGCGTTGGTCTGTCATACGGATTTAACTACTGACGTGACATCAGCGCGTTCTGGAGGGCTTTCCGGACGCGCAGCACCACATCCGTCCAGTCTCCGAAACGGGTCTGGCGGATGATTTCCAGCGTTGGGTACCACGGGCTGTCCGTGCGATCATGCATCCAGCGCCAGCAATTATTATAGCGGTCCATCATCAGGACCTTCTTTCCCATGCCGCCGCCAAGATGCACGATCGACGTATCAACTGACACGACGATGTCCAGATTCGCTATCAGCGCAGCTGTGTCATCCATATCCAGACACTGCGGCATGAAATCGATGAGTTTCCCCGGGAAGTCTGCAATCTGGCTGGATGCTGCGTCTTTCTGAAGGGAATAGAAACTGATCCCGTCCAGATCTGCCAGCGGAGACAGTGCGGAGAGAGGAAGGGAGCGGTGCCGGTCTACCATGTAGGCTGCCGTGTTTTCCGGTCGTGCACCTCCGGCCCAGACAAGCCCCACGCGTAGGTTACGATCCCGATGAAGGATCTTCTTCCAGTTTTCGGCTTTTATGGGATCTGGCGTGATGTAAGGCACCGGAGCGCCCATTGCGTCTGGCGTGCCAGAAAAAGCGCGCGGCAAGCTTATGAACGGGCAATGGTAATCATATTGTGGTTGTTCGCCGCCAGTCTGGACGCTGTGCGTGCCCTCGATCCGGCGCGTGATGGCGGCAAGCGTTGAGGCACCCCAGACAGTAATGCTGGCGCCGGTTCTTGCGAGGGCAGGCAAATAGCGCAGATACATCAACGTATCGCCCAGACCCTCCTCCTGCGTAACCAGAACGCGTTTACCCCTCAGGTCGAGATTTGGTGAGATCGTGGGGAGCAGGTCGCCATAGGGAAGGCTGGTATGACCGGGGAGGGACAGGCGCCATTCATGTTCGGTCCAGCCTTGTGCGAGCCGTCCGCTTTTTAGCATGGCGATAGAATGATTAAGTCTGAGGCTGGGTTCGTTTGGAGCGATCGCTATGGCTTGGCGATAGAGATTGTTCGCTTCATCCATCCGCCCGATACTGCTGAGGATACAGGCAAGATTGCATAGCGGCCCCCAGTTTTCGGGAGAGGCTTTGCGGATATCCTCCAGAACGACGAGGGCTTCGTCGAATTTTCCCTGTTCGTAAAGGACCATGGAAAGTGTGTTTCTGGGACTGTTGGCCTCAGGTTGGCGGCTGATGCTGTCGCGAATGTAACGCTCGGCTTCCGTGAAATAGCCTAATTGCATCAGGATGGTGCCCTGCAACTCCGGAAGCCGGTAATCAGCGGGATTTCTGGCGACACAGGCTTTCAGCAGCTGTAGCAAATCAGCGCGGCGGCCCAACACTGCAGCCTGATCAAAGAATGCTATCGCGGGATGGGGGCCGAAGGGGTCTGAAACCGCACTCAATGCTTCGGCTGAGCGCTCATAATTTCCCAGAAGAAACCAGGCTCGCGCGAGCAGAATCGTATTTTGTGGATTTTCAGGAAGATCCCGAAGCAGGTCCAGAGCCTCTTGAGGTCTGTTTCCCTCAAGTGCCTTTACGGCCCGATCACGGAACACGGCATGCTCAGCATGAGGAGGAGGCGCAAGGTCGGCTTGGGTCTGCATCGGAAAACCTTCAGGAGGTCGACGATCCGGTCATGTCTTCAATGGCTTCCAGAATACTGGCCAGCGTATAAGGCTTTGAAATGAAGCGGTCTCGTGCAGGATCACCGGACGTCTCATCCCGCCGAAGTGCACCATGCCCGCTGATATAGATCACGGGCAGGTCTGGCCATTTGTCCCGCGCAAGGTGGGTGATGGCCATTCCGTCGCCATCAGGCAGGGTCAGATCCGCGACGAGTGCATGCAGCACTGGCTCGGACCTGACGGCCTCAGCAGCTTCGGCGCAGTTTTCAGCTTCCCGCACCGCCATTCCGCTATCCTGCAGGAATTCCATGAGACAGGTGCGGATCAGAAAATCGTCTTCAACAACGAGAACGGCAAGGGAAGCATTCATATGGTTACGAGGACCAGTTCTTTTCGAAATCACCATACAGCGTCAGGCCGCCATCGACGTAGAGCGTCTGGCCAGTGATGTAGGTGCTTTCTTCTGATGCCAGAAACGCAACCGTATCTGCGATTTCGCGACTTTCGCCAGGGCGCTTCATCGGAATATGGCTTGAAACGGCCTTGTACTGCTCCGGATCGTTGATCCAGGACATGTTGATCGGCGTGACAATCGCACCTGGTGCAACTGCGTTCACACGAATGCCACGGCTGGCGTATTCGAGCGCGAGTGAGCGCACGATATTGCCAACGGCACCCTTGGACGCCGAGTAACCAAGGTAGTGAGGTTTGGGAATGATCTGGTGAACGGAAGAGTTCACGATGATCACGCCGTGAATGTTGTTTTCAAGCCAGTACTTGAGTGCGGCACGACACGGCAGCATGACGCCTGTCACGTTCACAGCCATCACGCCTTCGAAGTCTTCGAGCTTGATATCTTCGGAAGGAGACGGGATCTGGTAGCCTGCATTGCAGACGAGAATATCCAGACCGCCCATGGCCTCGATGCTTTCACGCATCAAACGCTCGACGTCGGCTTCCTTGGAAATATCACCTGCAGCGATCACATGCTCGCCACCCGATACCTTTGGCATCGCGTCGCGAACGGCGATCAGCTTGTCTTCCTTGCGGCCATTCAGGGCAACCTGTGCGCCTTCCTGTGCAAAACGCAGGGCAGTGGCTTCGCCAATGCCTTGCGAGGCACCGGTGACGAGCACCTTCTTGCCTGCAAAACGGTCCTTGTAAGGGCTGGGCATCACGGCCTCTCCTTAATTAAAAAGCGGGGTAAGATGCACGCATCCCGATCCAGGGCCAGCTGTATGAAGCATACTGGGAGGATCGGAATGCAGAAAAACCATTACACGCCTCAAAGCAGGGCGCACAGGTCTGGAAACGGACGGTTAGGCCGCTTTCATGGTTTTTGTAAGGTTTTCGAGAACGGTCGCAGGATCTGTGTTTTCCAGAACGGCCACTTCGGCAACAAAGCGCTCCTGAGCGGCTTCGAAAAGTTTTCGCTCGGAGAAGCTGCCATCAAGGCTGTCGACGTTGCGACGCAGATCACGCAGGACTTCTGCAATCTGGATCAGATCACCGGAGTTGATCTTTTCCTGATATGCAACAGCACGACGGGCCCACATGCCCTTGCTCACGTGTGGCTTGCCCTTGATGACCGTCATGGCCTTGTCGACAATGTCACGTGTGACAATCTTACGCAGACCCGCCTTGCGGGCTTTTGCAAGAGGGATACGGAGCGTCATCTGGTTGCCAGGGAAGGAGATCTGGATGATCTCGATCATGGTGCCAGCGATCTCGTCGGTGCCGATACGGTCCACCCGGCCTACGCCGTGGGCAGCGTATACGATGGAGTCACCTTCAGTGAAGGGATCCTCGTGGTGGACTGTATCAGTCTGTTTAGCGGTATTTTCGGCTGCGGTGCGGGCCATCGCATCCGTCATGCCGCCCTTCGGAGGGGTCTTGAAGGTGTTGCTCATGGACAGGAGACATAGCAGAAAAACTGCCTCCTGTCTTGTGCGAACCTTTCACTCCCTCTCAGGGCTGCACGCCATGGGTCGCAACGATTGCAGGAGGGGGCGTATCGCCAATCGGCTGGAGAAGGTCGCGCTCGATGGTGCGGGCCATCGTGTGCATTGGAAGTGCGTGGGGGCTGGTTGTGAAGGGTTCCTGTAGATCGCGCCCACTGCGATCGAGTGCCTGAAACAGAAGCCCGATGACGCTGGAGCCCAACGGCGTGATCCAGCCAAGTGTCTGCACGGCTGAAAGTGGCAGGACGATGCAGAAAAGATGAGTCACCATATTTGGCAGTATCGAATACTGCACGGGTAATGGTGTGTTGCGGATGCGCTCAAGGCCACCCTGTGCGTTTGCGAGGTCCGAAAGGATACGATCTACCGTTCCATGGACCGCGCCATCTATTTTTTTGAGTTCCACCTCTTCGGCTACGCCGAGGCCTATCTGATAGAGCACTGCATTGGCTGTATTGGAGCATGCAAAAACCTTCTCGCGCATTTCAGGCGTCAGCAGGCGGTTTACTTCTTCACCGGTTGGGTAATTCCCCAGTGCCGCACGAAGAACGTGCGGATATGCAGCCATCGCCCGCGCCAGATCAGGGCGGCCGCCGAGCAATGAAGCAGCTTCACGCCCGAACGAGCGGCAGTTGTTAGTGATTGTTCCCCACAGGGAGCGGCCTTCCCACCACCGGGCATAGGCCGCGTTATTGCGCATACCCAGAAACAGCGCGAGGGCTGAGCCCATCAGTGAAATTGGAAGAGACGGCTGCTCCATCCATTCCTGATGATAAACCTGAAAAAGAATGACGACCACCAGGTCCCAGAGTGCCAGGATTAGAAGTGGCGGGAGTGTTTCCCGCAGAAGTATGGTCAGTCCATGCCGGCGGTTGACGATCAATCCGGGATTCCTTTGTTGAAACGTTCGAAGAAACTCTATCGAGGCAACGCGTGTCCCGCTAACAGCAAAGAATGTCTGTATCCTTACCGTTCTTTTCCAGCCGCAACGCATTATGGACCATCGCGGTTCTCACAGGGCTAGTGAATGTTGTGTTGCTTTGCGCTCCGGCATTGGATCACGAATTCGTGACGGGGCAGCATCTTTCTACCCGCTTCGTGGGCTGGATGTTTTCAGCCGAGTTTGCCGGATACTGCCTCTCCGGTCTGATCGGTCGCATTCTGGTACCACGGGGGCACTGGCGCAGACTGGCCAGGGGTGCGCTGCTGCTTGCAGGGGCTGGAAACTGTCTCACGGCTTTTGTGCTGCCTTACGCCGGGCTTCTTCTTCCTGTGCGGCTGTTTGCAGCAACAGCTGGAACGCTTGTGAGCGTACTGTGTATGGCATCTGCGAATGTGCATCCTCAGCGCTCACATGCTTTCAGTGCATTTCTGTTCGGGCAATGTGCGCTTGGGAGTGCGGCACTTCTGGCGGCCGCGCCTCTTTTTGCGGCAGTGGGGATAGCTCATGTTTTCGAAGGTATTGCGGCGCTGGATGTTCTGGCTGTTCTGCTTATCCGGTTTCTGCCGGATTGCGGGCAAAGTGCCGGGGATGACGTTTCGGTGTTGCCGTCTGTTCGTTGGGCACCATGGGCGCTGCTGCGCTGGCCGGCGGTTGTCTTTTTCTACATTGCCCTGAGTGCGGTCTGGACGTTTGCAGGTCTGTTGGCGACCCGCATTGGTATTGGCGCCATCGCTGCCGGGGAGGCGTTTTCAGTTGCGTCGATTATGGGAATGGCGGGCTCGGCTCTTGCCGGTTTGAGCGGACGCAAGCTGCCGCTCCGTACAGGAATTCTGATTGGCTACGGCACTCTGGCACTGGCCATCACGCTGCTTGGACTGAAAATGGCCATTCCTTTTGTGTTGGGAGTCATTTTCTTTAAACTTGCATGGCCGTTCCTGTTGCCGTTTGTGCTCCTGCTTCTTGGCAAGCTTGATCGGCAGGGCGAGATCAGTGCGGAGTTTTCATTTCTTGCCGGGGCGGGGCTTTCCCTTGGTCCGGCGATCGGCGGCTGGCTGCTCTCGTGGGGCAGTTCCGTGCTGATTGTGGGCAGTCTGATGGGGATGGGAGCATCTTCGATTTGCCTTTTCGTACTGGAAAAAAACGTACGGACCTTTGCAGGCAAAGAATGCGGTGCCACAGTTTGAAAACTGTCTGACAAGGGAATTGCCATCATGGATGTCCTCGCCGCCATTGCATTTGAAGCTGGTAAACCGCTCGAAATCGATACAGTGCAACTTTCAGGCCCCAGAGAGGGCGAAGTTCTGGTCGAGATTATGGCGACCGGCCTGTGTCACACCGACAAGTACACGATGTCTGGCCAAGACCCTGAAGGCCTCTTCCCCGCCATTCTGGGGCATGAAGGCGCGGGGATCGTGCGTGAGATTGGCCCGGGCGTAAGGCACCTAAAAGTGGGTGATCACGTTATCCCGCTCTACACACCCGAGTGCCGGGAATGTCCTTCCTGCCTTTCCCGCAAGACCAATCTGTGTACTTCGATCCGCAGTACGCAGGGCAGGGGTGTCATGCCCGATGGTACGTCGCGGTTTTCCTATAAAGGCCAGCCCGTCCATCATTATATGGGCTGCTCTACCTTTGCGAATTTCACGGTCCTGCCTGAGATATCCCTCGCAAAAATCCGTGAGGACGCGCCGTTCGATAAGGTTTGCTATATCGGATGTGGCGTGACCACGGGCATTGGCGCTGTCATGTTTACAGCACAGGTCGAGGCGGGGGCGACTGTCGCGGTATTTGGCCTTGGCGGTATTGGCCTCAATGTCGTGCAGGGTGCGAAGATGGTCGGCGCGGGCCGCATCATTGGGATAGATCTCAATCCGGAACGTGCCGAAATCGCGCGGAAATTCGGAATGACGGATTTTGTGAATCCAAAGGATCTGGGGCCGGACGGAGACCTCGTTGGGCATCTGATCGAGCTTACGGGTGGCGGTGCGGATTACACCTTCGAATGCGTGGGCAACGTCAAGCTTATGCGGCAGGCGCTTGAGAGCGCGCATCGCGGCTGGGGTGTCTCGTGTGTGATCGGGGTAGCCGGTGCCGGACAGGAAATCAGCACTCGGCCTTTCCAGCTTGTGACGGGTCGAAAGTGGATTGGTTCAGCGTTCGGTGGAGCCCGTGGTCGTACCGATGTACCAAAGATCGTGGACTGGTACATGGAAGGCAAAATCAACATCGACGACCTGATCACACAAAAGCTGAAGCTTTCGGAGATCAATTACGGATTTGATCTTATGTCCCGCGGCGAAAGTATTCGTAGCGTCGTGGAGTATGGAAAGTGAGCACGGAAATCCTTGCCCGGCATGAATGTTTCGGGGGTTCTGTCCGGTTCATTCGTCATCATTCTGAAAGCCTTGGGGTTCCCGCAACATTTGGCGTCTTTTTGCCTGAGCAGGCTTTGAAGGGTGAGAAAGTCCCCGTCATCCATCTGCTGTCTGGTCTGACAGGAACTCAGGAGACGTTCCTCATCAAGGCCAATGCCATCCGTTTTGCGGCGGATCACGGCATAGCTCTTGTCGCCCCTGACACGTCCCCGCGCCATACCGGAATCAAAGGGGAAGACGATGTCTACGACCTCGGCTCCGGTGCGGGTTTTTACGTCGATGCAACGGCAGAGCCCTGGGCCAAGCACTACCGGATGGAGAGTTACGTCGGGGAAGAACTACCAGCCCTGACCGAAAGCCTCTTTCACCTCGACGCCGAACGCCGTGGAATTGTCGGGCATTCGATGGGTGGCATGGGCGCGCTCATTCAGGCTCTGCGCTTTCCACACAGATGGAAAACCGTATCTGCTTTTGCTCCAATCTGTTTCCCCAGCAGCATCGCCTGGGGGCAGAAAGCATTTGATGCGTATTTTGGTGGAGATCCCGCGCACTGGATGAAGTGTGATCCCACAATGCTGCTGCGTTCAGGCTGCAGGCACCCATCCACGATCCTGATCGATCAGGGTACGCAGGATCAGTATCTGGCAGATCTGCGACCTGATGCGCTTGAAGAAGGTGCGCGGGAAGCGAAGCAGTCTATCGAGATGCGCCACCATCAGGGCTATGATCATTCCTATTGGTTTGTGCAGACATTCATCGCGGATCACATTCGCCATCACGCCAAAGGCCTCCGTGCATGAAGCAGTATCTTATCGCAGCCTTTCTCATGATTGCAGGCTGCGCGACACAGGCCCCCACGGGCCCTTCCATCACGCCGCTCGAGCATACTGATTTTACGCATGATACGCTGGCGCTGACATGGCAGCCCGGTTTCTGTTCCTCTGGCGGAGGGTGTCTTGCAGATCAGCCCCGTCATTTTTCCATAGGGTTGCATGGCCTATGGGCTTCTGAACCACACACGCTCGAAGCACAGAATGTTCCGGTCGTGCAGTGGTGGTCCAAAGGGTGTGATCTCTACGAACTCAATGATACCCCGCCAGTTCTGCGGCAGGCCACCCGGGACGCTCTTGCTGGGGTCGTTCCCCATCTGAAAAAGCCGTTATACGTCCATGAATATACCAAACATGCCCGCTGCTTCGGATATGATGCAGACAGCTTTTTCGTGACGTCTATGGCCTTGCGGGATCGTTTTGCGTCTTCTGGCTTTGGTATCTGGTTGACCAGACAGGAAGGTTTTCAGGTCCGGAAAGACCAGTTCCTGTCAACTTTTGCTACGATGACTGGTGCTGATGCGCCAAGGGCTCTTCAGCTCCGCTGCGAGATTTCGGCGAATGGGCAGACCGTGCTGTCACAGCTTTGGTTCACGCTAGATCCGAAAAAACTGTCCGCCTTCCCAGCGAAGGAATCCTATTTGCCGTCTCCGCATGATCAGAATGGTTGCCCGGCGGTCTTTCTTGTGCCGGGCTGGGATCAGGTTTCTTCCGGTTCCGCCGCCGTTCAGCGCCCGTAAAGAACCGCAGGGTCGATTTCGGGCTGCATCGTATCTTGCAGCCCGTCCGGCGTAACACCGTGATAGAAACAGCTGCGCCTGCCCGTGTGGCAGGCAACGCCGGTCTGGCGAATGATGAAAAGGGCTGCATCCATGTCGCAGTCCAGTCTCGCCTCCAGAAGCTGCTGCTGCTGGCCTGAGGTTTCCCCCTTGCGCCACAGTTTCTCCCTGCTGCGAGACCAGTAACAGACGCGCCCTGTTGCCAGTGTCTCGCGGAGGGCATCGGCGTTCATCCATGCCAGCATCAGGATTGTGCCGTCCGGGTCTTGGGCGATGGCAGAGATCAGGCCGTTTGCGTCAAAGCGGGTTTGGCTGAGGATATTATCAATGATGGCAGGGGAAGGGGCTGTCCAGGTCATGAACGCATCTCCACAGGGAACCACAGGGGCCAGTTGATCGAGAGACTGTGGCCATTACAGGTCAATGTGTTGGATGACCATGCTTCACGGCGCAGGACGGCAATAGCAAGATTCCCGGACCTTGATCGAATCTCGCCAACTTCACGGTCCTCCATCATGACGATGCCCCCGCTCTCTGGGAAAATGGCGCCCGTCAGCGTTACGGGGAGCATCCTCTTTTTGAGAAGGCCCCGATAGTGCGTCCTCGCGGTCAGTTCCTGCCCCATGTAGCAGCCCTTTTTCCAGGACACGCCGTTCAGAAGATCCATATTGGCTT
>Ga0157363_1002352_pt1 | contig 16628 bp, 7 predicted proteins | sample AttsexASBM1_FD_111477 | JGI IMG/M metagenome (GOLD analysis project Ga0157363, IMG submission 111477) | Fungus gardens microbial communities from leaf cutter ant in Ribeirão Preto, State of São Paulo, Brazil - Atta sexdens ASBM1 | ecosystem: Host-associated > Fungi > Mycelium > Unclassified ... | reverse complement strand
TTTTTTTTATGACATAACGATGCCGTTTCTAGAGAATTAATACGGCGACTGTTGGATTACGTGACCGACATGTCAAACACGGTTTGTAAATTGCAACAATGTAATTAAAACATTTCTGGAGGTTACACTTTTTCGTGAGAGTTTCACGTCACTACGCCTGATCACAGACCGTGGTATGTTTATAAAATATGAAACGCTATGTGAAATTTTATTCTGATCCTGGAACTCTAGCATGCATCAGCATGACGTGCACCGAATGAAAGAGTAGTTCCGGAATACCTTAGTCTTCCTTTCATCTGGCAACGTTTTAACCGAAAGTCGGTGAAATACAGAAAAATGCACGTAATACGTAATCATGTGAGAATGCACAGTGAAATTTCACATTTCCATTTGTCAAACTGTTGACAACTGAGCACATCGTTTTGAGTTGACTTAACTCCTTTATTTCTCGTAATAAATGTTATATGACTTGAATATAATTGTACCGCGTAACTGACTTCATTTAAAATTAATCCTCAGGGCACATATTCTGAGAGAAAATTAAATTTTCGATGGTTTAATATTTAATTACTTTATTATATAATATTTAATTACTTATATAATATTTAATTACTTTTTATATTTTATAATTGAGGGTAATAATCATCGATAGTACAATGATGATAAATAAACTTAATGTTACGATTAGGAGCGCTCTTTTCCAAGTAATTAAATCAATGCTAAAAGGCTGAAACTGTAATAAACACAGAAATATATTTAAACGCTCTTATAACAGATTTGAAGGGAATTATATTCGAATTCTGCATTGTTGCATCAAATTTACTACTAAGTTTAAAGAAAAAGTATATTAAAATATTTTTTCTAACTCAGGTAAACAAATAAAAAAAAATAAAATTCGAAATATTCTCTCTCGATAATTTTTTATGATTTTGAACTGATGATTTTTATGTTTTTAAGCCGATTTTTGAATGTGTTTCGTTAAGGACATTCCTTTTTATTTTGTATCTTGCTCGATTTTTATGTCTATGTCTATGAATTGATAATTCTTTATTCGAATCTGAAGTAATAAATAAAAAAATTAGAAATAATATATTTATAATGGCGGGGACAATGTTAAAAAAAATATTAAAATAAGTTTGATTATATTATCATAAAATTATCAAATTATGTGTTTTAAGGAATTTTTAATTGCGAAGTATAACATCGAGTTTGCAATTTCACTCTAATTCGAAGCTTATCAATGCTACGCAAACACTTAATACTGACTTCTGAACTGACTTTCAAACTCTGATTATCAGCTCTGTGACATTTTAAATCCTCCTTCATTAGAGATTATTGCTCTTTTGAAATTCGACATTCTTAGACTCTAATTCAGCGATACGATAAGAACCTTCTAAAACTGAATTTCAGATTATTTTTTTTTAAACTCTGAATTTTAGAATCCTTGGGGCAATATCGAATTCCGCGATCTGGAAAATAGAAAACGAGATCTTCTTTAAGATTTTTTTTTTATTAAAAAGCTCATCCCAGCAAAGGATTAAATATAAAAAATCAGTGTGATTAATATCTCGCGAATCCAAGCTGGCTCGAGGTGTCGATGCGTACACACGACGACTTACGAGCTCCACTCGGAGATAATAAATCAGTCGCTTAATATTTGCGCAGATGAGCGGTCTGTTGGGGCGCTGAGAGCAGAGTACTGCATCACGCGCGTGCCTGCCTGCATGCGTGCGTGCGTGCGTGCGTGCGTGCGTGCTTGCATGCATGCATGCATGCATGCATGCGTGCGTGCGTGCATACGACCACATATGTGATGTCCGTATGGTCGAGGATCCGGTACGAGCTCCCTCGTCCATCCGTCGCGCCGAGTGTAAACGCGTGTACGCGCTCCGCCAAGTATGCGGCCGAGTGAATTATGCGCTCAGCCGCCGTGTTTACCGTCACCCCGTAAATTTGCATCGCCCGTGCGGACTTCACAGTACGCCACGGTACGTACGGTCGTCAGTACCTACACATCCATCCATCGGTGTCCCGACGTTGCACGCCCACGAAAGTACGACAGAGGCTTCTCCTATAGCGCCACTACGAGATAAAGCTCCGAGGTGGCCTGCAGGCTCGATAGGCCTTGACGCTTTCATGGGATTTCCGCTGTGGCTTCCGCAAACAAACGTTCTTCGGAAACAGCAGTGACAGCACCGATCCTTTGTTCATCAATATATAGCTTTCTTCAGAGCATTGTAAATAGATAGAGATTTATTTGTGAATAATCTGGAGTGAATTTCATTTAAAATTATCGAAGACACTGCTAAGACATTATCGAAAAAATGATAATTAAGTAATTTATATATGTGTATATATATATATATATACTCAATTACTTTCTAAATTTTTTAAAATGAAATGTCACGCAAAGCGAGTGAAAATTCATTCCAATCAATGAAAATACTATCACTCAGAATGAAGTGACATTTCACTTTTCATGAGGAAGAACATTTAACTCCAAACATGGTGAATATTTTGAGTAAAAATATTAATCAAGATGAATTTAACATGAGACAGAGAGAGAGAGAGAGAGAGAGAGAGAGAGAGAGAGACAGCAGTTTTAATCTAAAAATATATTTAATATATTTCGTCAATATGCAAAATCTTATTAACATATATGGTATCACAAAACAACCACACGATGAGATAATCAATGAACTCGCTCACTGAATTTCTTCTTGTCTGGTACTTGATGTTTTCAATTATTACAGTTAGTATTATTACAATTAGAACATATCAGATTCATTCTTTAATTATAAATGAAAATATTCACTCCACAACATAGAATATAATAATTTACTCCACTTTAATGATTCTTGAACGATTCGGTAATTACTCCATTTTTCAAGTGAAATTTCACTACAAATTTAGAGAGTACACATTAGTACATATATAATAAGTTTAATAATTAATAACAGTTAATAAGTAACATGTGGATAATATATTAATAGATGATCACAAATAATTAATAAGTGATAATCATTAATTAAATAGCTTAAAGTATAGAAAGAACATCGGGCAAATGAGAGTAAATTGAAAAACATTAACAGTATCAAATAGAAATTTGTGCGCAAATAAAAGAATATATTTTAAAAAATAGACTGAAAGAAATACAAAGAAATAAACACGAGAATAAGAAAGAAAGTGGAAAAATCAGAGAAAGGACAATTTTCAATAATAAAAAATTGATAAATAGTATGATATTTAGAATAATGAAAGGACAAAACATATTGCAGAATCCTACTGAATACTAATAAAGTCACAGCTGGGGACCGATTGACTCTTCTATTATTTTCACAGGATACTCTCTATTTCCGGGAATATCGGAGAGATTTCCTTGCTAACATTTCCGTCTCATCCGATAGTTGTTCCTCGGCTGCCCTCGATTCACGCATTTATCGTTTCGCCATGTAAATTCAACGCTCGTCGAATTTGAAGGGGCGAATTTGTGTCTGTCAGGATCGATCGCTGAGTTTGCTCAGCCGATCGGAGCGAATAGCTAGAACACACGTTTCCGCGACTCCTGCACTTCAGCGAAGCGACTTCGCAGTTTCGCTCTTTCCGCTTTTCGTTATGAATAAAAGTTGAACAGAGCGAGCAAAACGTACGGGAAAAGTTGCGAAATCGCTTTGTGGAATATGCAAATACGACTTCTCGTTTGGCCGGACAATACAGACTTAACCGTGAACTAAGTCCCAAAGCAACTCGAATATTGTCTGAAGCAGGCAGATCTAAATCGAACAAAATCCAACCTTAACCTCGATCGAGAAAACGTAATTACCTTGAAAACGAAATAACAACTTTCTTGAGAAAACCGCTTTTAAAAGATTGAAAAGTCTTGTACATTTTGTTAAAAGGATATTATTACACAGTGTGAATACAATTATGGAAATCTAATTAAAAAATGGTCTTCTGGAGACATAATCAGAGAAGAAAGTTAAATCGTGCGATTAATATATTATATTTTTCTTATATCTATTATCTTTATTAATTCCTCTATTAATCTGTAAAATATTACTTAACAAGTGTCAATTTAACGTTTATTACTACTTCATATGATTTTTTTATTATTATATGAGCTGTAATAATCATAGATTATTTGGTTGTATTATTGCATAAATTAAATTATACTGCGCGATTTAATAAGTTCAGTTACTACGCGAGTTAATAAATTCAAAATACAATTCCATGAATTCGGTTTCGCGTGTCAAAATTTCAATTTTTACCAATTCTGTGCGTTTATTCTATTTTTTATTCAGTCAGCGATCTCTACGATCGAATTTAACAACATCGATCGACGATTCGTTCACGCACGTGTTACTGCTCCATAAATGTAATCGCACATGTTGGCTGCAGTGATCTATGTGCCCATGTCGAGCACTTCCTGCACCTGCGTAGATGGTCGTGGACGACATAGTGTGGATCATTGAATCCCCTCAGGTTACCATTGTACCTTGACGTAACCTTGATCTCGTAAATCTCATCCGCCGATGCGCTGGAGCTCGACATTGTTCCGAACCACGAAACCGCATCGTATTCAGCAAGGACAGATGTAGTAAATATTCCCTGTTAAAGTTTATTTCTTAGTGTAGACCTCTTATTGTGAGAAAGAATCGAGATCGATCGGAAATTCTCCAGTTCTCATGTATTCAAACCATTCGCGTCTATAAGAATAGAAAATTATTTTGCACATCACATATTTATAAACATTTTCCTTTAATCCAATGCATATATCGAAATTTTGCGCTCTTTTCTTATAATCGAAATACCGTTAAATCAGATTAGATAAAAATTTCGAATAAAATTTTTAATCAATTTTGTGTAATTTCGATACTTTTCAATTTAAACTTTTATTTGCATTAAATGTGATTTTATTCGTATTGTTAGATATGACCTTTATTATAAATGTATTAATAATATGTCAAAAATTAAATTTTCACGGACGAAATTTGGAGGAAATAATTAATATATGTGAGAGCTAGCATATAATTTTATTTCAACTAATATTTAATTCTACATACGTAGCTACGTATTCAAATCGCGTCAAATTATAGTAGGATCTTAATGAGCAATTAACGTTATTAAAATGTAAAAAGTATTTCGTGAAATTTACATTAAATACAAGAAACGTGTGTGCTCCGGCTTTCTTTTTATTACCATTTATTCGTTCCGCTCGAACGCTTGAACGTTAAGTAACGATTCTGCTTTTATATACTAGAACGATAGAACGCGATGCGCCAGCGGCGGTTCTTAAAATCGGAAAATGCCCGGATTAACGAGCGCGAATAAAGATCGAGCGTAAAAGATACCGCTTTTCATCGATACAACGGCGACGGGAACGTGGCTCCGCTTTTGTGCGGTCATATCATGGTCAACGCTCGCTCTATTGATCAATTCGACGAGAACTTTCGCCCCGCGTCGGGTCCATATATCCGAATTAATTAACGAAATGGAGTGACCTGTGTTCGGTATTTTGAAATATTCAGGAATGGAAATGGAAATTGAATGCCGTCGACAAATAGCAGTGGACCTCTCTTCTGCGATCTGTGCCACGTCACTTCCGCCGTCCTCTGTGAGAACGGAAGCGCGTTATCTGCAGAGAAAAATAATAAGCGCCATTTCCATATTTCTTTTCTCTCTCACGCGCGAATACGTCCTCCTATTATTAATGCCGTCTTTCGTAACGGCAGCAATTATTCGGCGGGAAACGATAATTCCGATAACGTTGATGTGAGTCTCCTCTTCAATAGGATTCTTAACCTTTTCTTTAGAATCCAACCGATGTAAAAATAATGTGCCTTAAATATTAAGAGTTAAGGAGATACTGGAGTGAAATGGATGAATTATCATTGCATTACAGTCGTATAAAAATTTCCGAATTGATTGAACGAAATCAAAAATTGATTATAATGTAAGAAATGAAGTAAAGATATCACACATCACTATTCTCGACATTTTTAACTTGGAATTAAAAAAAGACCTGTACTATTGACATCAATCGAATTTGACCGTCACTCTAGCATCTCCTTAACAGTATAATATGTTTTCTCGCAAACAACAGTTTTATTGATATTATTGGATTTTTTTGAATTTTCTGATTTTCTCGATATTAAATAAACAATAATGAAGATGAAACATGCAGGCCAGTCAGCTTTTGCAGAAAACGAATGTATATATACACACATACGTTGCTTGGCGAAGGAAAAAAGACGCCTGAAACTCGCGGATTCAATTAAAATGCTAATTCCACCTGCTCGAATCGTACAGATCCCTGTTCCTCGTTGCCTCTTCTTGGTTTTCCCCCTCGTTTACCCCTTCTCGAACGACCATCCTGAATCTCCTTGATGCGGTTGCTCGCTGACCGAGTTTCTCGAGCAAGGAGGCGGGAACTTCGCAAGACAAAGCGAAGGAGATAAGACAGGAATCGATTCGCATCGTCAGGAGGACGGAACGTGGACCACATCGGCGTCGACGATAGCAAGCTCGTGCGCGATGCTCCCCCTGACTGGGGGGGGTGAGGTCAGGATAGAAAGGCATTTCGAGGAGAATGGAGGCCATTGTAATTAGTTTTGGCTTGCGGCCAATGTTTGGTGTCACGTGCCGCCCGCGAGCTGTATCGACACGGCATGGAATGTCCGGATCGCGTACGTCAATGTGTTCTCGCTCTTTACCCTTTACTTCGTCGTTTCTGTTTGCAACCCCCCGTGATGCACCGTCGAAAGCAATGCGGCCAATTTGCTATTCCCCTTAAGAAGAGCCAAGAAAAATTAATGTATTGTAATAATTTAAAATTATTTCATGCTTTTCCATTTACTTATATAATAAAAAGTTGATATTAAAAATTAAAATTAATAGTAAAATATTATACTATTTAAAAATTGATAATAGTCAATTTATAATAAAGAAAATAAAAAGATTTCCTTGCTTTTTACAAACGATTAATTTCGTAAGAGCATATATCTTATAAATAATAAGAGTATAAACCCTAGAGAATATTGGCAGAATGAAAGAAGAATAAACTGGTAACAGCTCATATTGGTAAAGCAAGACAATAAACAAGAATACAATAAAATAGCACGAGGAAAAAAAAGCAATAATGGAGAGAAATTGAAAGTCGAGCGCAACAAAAGCATTGCAAGTTAAACATGAACTGTATCTGGAACGATATACATTCGAGAGTATTACGCAATTCTGCCCTGTACTAATAAAGTGCGCGCAATGTATTTTTAAAATTCTATTAACCTAGAACCACTAACTCCTCTTTTCTTGATTACGTATCTTAGAAAGACAAAGACCCTTTTTGTCCGTTGATATCATAAAAGAAATTGAATACTCCTTAAGCCAGCAACACACGTTCAAGTAAACTTGTATGTTAAGTATACTTGTGCAAGTTCATGAAATGTGTGTTATTTACGATAACATGCAATTTTGTCATACACTTTTGTCACACGTTCCAGTTGACTTGCACAAGCGTGCACGTTCAAACATATATATATATATGTATAAATATATATATGTAACTCGACCATGATCAGAGATTGGTTCTAAGAGAATATCGTTATTTTCTGGCAAAATCTTGTGAATAAGAAAAGATACGTGTTATCTTGCTTTGATGTGAATTACCATAAAATATCGGAACAATCAAAAGTGGCTCTCTTATGGCTAGTCTCTCTGATTAGATAGAGAATTTCTAGTTTGAACTACCTCTGCACACGTTTCGATTTACTTGTGCAGGTCAGTTTAGCGCAAATATATCGAATGACTTTTCATATTTGCTCTAGTCGCTTGCGTACATCAAAATAACTGTGTAGTTTTGTCATCTGCACGCTCCAATAAACTTGCATAAACGTGCTTGCGCATGCATATTCGATAAGTTTACTTGAACGTGTGTGACCAGCTTTACATTTTCAAGAAACGAAACAAACTTCAAAATCACCATGCCATTTCTTGAATTATAAAAGAAAAAACTTTTCTCTCTTAATCTCTAAAGAAAAAGTGGTTTTACAATAAAATTTCGTGGTTTATGGCTTTTTACACATTAATAAGTATAAATGCAGAAAAGTCAATTATAATGTTAAGATGAACGATTATTATAAAATATTTGTTTACCGCACAAATCATGAAGCTAAAATTATCTGGCCACTTTTTGTACGATATTAGTATTGCCAGAGTCAATTATGTAGATACCAGTATTAGCTTAATTGCGCGAACTTTCGTGACGCTGTCATATGATAAATTTTCTCTCCAGAGATGAGAAATAAAATAAAGCCAGCGAAGCCACACGGAGACTTCTGTTTACTTCGAAATTAAATATCATGCTTTGACGTAATATAAAGTCCAACTATTTTTCTTGAACAAGAAAATAAGGCGTAGTACATTATTTATAGAAATTAATTATAGGTAAGTTTAATAAATTATAGAATATTAATGATTACGTAACTTTGATTACTATCAAAGGCTTTACAGTATAAATCCTTTACTAACTTGGGAAATAATATTTGCTCTTCTGAGCCTTAGGGGATCACATTCTGCCTATTAAGGATTAAAGCCGCTCTTGGTGAAGTGACTCTTTATTGTGATCCAGTCATAATATTATCTGTGTTAGTTCAAACCGGAACGTATATGCTTCGTTGTTGTATAATATTATTATAGATTACGTAATACAGATCGAAGAGTTCTGTCTATTATTTAATTTCCGTTTTAATTTAGAGCCAATATTTCTTTAACGAGAAATAGGTTTGATTATTTCTTTGTTCACTTTATTTACGTACAATTTCCCGCAAACTTTACGATTTTTTAAATTACTTGCTACGATATTAGACATCGTATTTTGCAATTAAGTCGATAATCGAACTATAATCTTGATTCATGTGAAACGTGCTTCGAAACGTTTCTAACGAGGAATAATTTGCTCGATGTTGATTATATCTTCATTCATCGCATTATTATAGCTCTCGTTATATGGTTTGCCAGTGTTCTGTTAACGAAGCATTAATACTATCTTGTATCGGAATTTTGCGGCGAACTAAACAATGAAACGTATAAGAATTGATTCCGTGCTGCTTTTGCACGAATTACGACGGTACGGTTTCGACAGACAGGCTGTCGTAAAATTTCATTTTACAAACACCTCGGCAACTCCTATCCACGAATTTCCCAAAAGCCCTTCTTCAGGTAATGCGCGTCCCAGAATCCTATTCTGCATCACTCTGTCGCTTGCAGCTCGCTCGTAGATTTATCTCCCGTGCTCTGATTCTTTTCGGTCTTGAAGATCGACGAAAAGTGAAAATCGGATCGACGAATTTTCGTATATTTTCCTTTCTTGCGAGAGAAGAGAGTTAAATTTTCCGAATAATATTATATCTATAAAGCTCAATGAAGCTTCGACGTTCTAGTTGTGATGTTATATAATAAAAATATAATTTAAAATAAATTATTTTAATTATACAAAATATTGTTATTACTTATTAATGTTGCAAAAGATTTTTTATTGAAGAGCTATTCTTGTTGAGCCAGAAAATTTTAGACTTGCTAATGCAGTCCTTGTGTGTTTTTGAACTTTTTTAATTGTATCTTCAAAGAAACATTCTCTATAGTGATCTATAACTTTTACATTTATAAACTCCATTTGCTGCAAAACATATAAGGAAATTGAAGTAAACTAAATTGCGCTTGTTTATATACGAGTTTATATATTCACGTTTATATATTTACTTCTTTTTAAAAAAGAAATATATTATTTAAGTTGAATCGTTTTTTTCGAGATAAAATTTTTTATTCACATTTTTATCCACAGTAGATTCAATTATACATATAACGTCATAAGTGTCAAATTTTTTATTATAGAAACGTTCTTTTCATGTGATCCAACTGTCTTACATTTTTGATGTTATCATACGTTTCTACTTCAAGAATGGCACAAGCTGGTGCTATCTAGCCGGAAGTTTCCCTAGAAGCAAGACAGACACGAGTATTACTACTTCTAGTAGAACGATACGACAGTGGCCAGCCGGAGAACTCTCGCACGAGAACGAAAAACGAAAACTTTGTAACTAAAGCTACTCGGAAGTCTTTTTTATAACGCATTTGGACATCTATAAAAAAAAATATATATATATATATATACATGCAATATGTAAAATATAATTTTACTTTTACAAATTTATTTTGCATTTAAAATTGTAATTTTATTAGGGAATCTTTTTATCAATAGTTTTTGAATGGGTACAACTTTTTAGAATAATATTGACTTCTAAATCGGAAAAACAAAATCAAAGAAGATGCTGAAATTAGTTTTGTTTGCTCTATAAGTTTCGGAACGGAAGATAGCGAGAAATAGTTTGCGAAAGATTTTTTGACATAGTGATCCATCCACTAATATTGAATTTCCTCTTGTCGTAGGGACAAGGACCGTTACGCGTCGCTATGTTTCGTCATTGATCCGATTGACATTCGTAAATGGCAAGCTCCTAATTAGTCTAATTGGTTTACTAAGTACAAACAAGCGAACTGATTGATGACTATTCGTTGATATAGAGACAGAAACCTGGAGTTTTCTCAAAGAATCCATTTTTCTTGTAGCTATCATTAAGAAGGAAATCGGTGACCCGCATTGAGAAAGAATCGATATTGTGAGCAAATGTAACAAGCTCGACAAGTTGTATATTTGTGAGTGTTTCCATTCAATAGATATAAGGATATAACAAGACTAGAAATTGGCAAGATGACGTTTTAAGAAGAGAAATTCAATGTTTAATAGTTTGATACATTTTCAATAAGTTATCGCTATTTTCCCTTCTTCAGAAATAAAAAGATAGTGTTTTTAAAACGTTTTTTACAGTATAATTGGTATTTAAAAATATATAATAACTTCTTACATTAAACTTGAACAATTCTCAATTTAATCAAGAAATAAATAATCTGTAATAAGATATTGAGAATAAAAATCTACGATTTTATATACATAATTTTTACGTTACTAAAAATATAGAAATATTATTAAAATATTGTTAATTAAAATAATAATTAAATAATCGACTCTGCAACAGATATTTTTTTCTGAAAAATGGTGCGATATATTGTATTATGAAAGTCTTAAAATTGCCTGTTTTAAGTTTTTACACTTTCTTTGTATAAAATGTTAAGCAATGTGCTCAAGCGATAAAACGCGATAAAAACTCTTAGGAGAGATAAGCAGCTATTTAAAATTAAAGCAAATGTAATAAATATTGTTTATAAAAACGCCAGTCATTTATAAAATAGCATATTAATAAATTAGCTATAAAACATCATTTTCGTAAAACTATAAAATTAGAAATGATGAATTTTTTTTTTAAATATAAGGATTACAACATCATCAATATTCGTGAAAGATTCGTGAAGGGAAAAAGCTGCCGTTTTGATGTAATCCCCTGCAGTTTGCATTAACGCGGAACGAAAGATCGGTAACGACGAGTAATTAAACGCGTTTTCTCTTTCCCGATGAATTATACCGACATACCTGCCCGCAACCACCACTACCACGCGCGGATTTTACGCCAACGAAAATTCATTCGCTCTGCAAGAATGGTTTTCGCAGAAGTTCGCGGAAAGTTAAATCACGCGGCAGTTAAACGAAACTCGTGAAGAAAAAGAACGCAAAAACGTCAGCGTCATTAAACACGCGTTTCGTCGGAGAAACCGGTGCGGATTGGTTACCAATAGGCGAGTAATTGCGAGAGCAAAGCACGTGGAAACACGCGAAAATCATATTCACGAGCAATTCAGTAATATCTGCTGAACGCAAACGAAAAATTCTTTGATGCCTGACGAGGATATTGAGATTTTTAAGGGGCAATTACCATCGGAAAAGCATCGATTGGGCACAGCGGGATTCCGCGGAATGAATTCCACTTCCTCTTATGTTCATCGACATCAACATTCTCACCCAAGTACGTTCAAAAGATAGAGAGAGAGGGAGAGAGAGAGAGAGAGATAGATAGATAGATAGGTAGAGAGAGAGAGAGGGGGAGGGAGGGAGGGAGAAAGAGTTCGTCGCTTCATCACTGCCAATCTTCATTTCTTCCTCACTGCCCCGCCTAGCGATAATCGGACTTTATGCGAAATACGGTTCGGATCACTTACGGTGAATATTCTGCCGGCTGCTGACCGTCCTTAAATCATACAGACGTGAGATTAAAAAGAATCGGCCGTATTAAATTGCGTTGGTGTACAGTGGCAAAACCAGATCATAGCAAGGCGAAATTGTCTGAATACATGAAAATGTCCAAATCTGAGTTGAAATAATATTATGCTCCAATTTAGATACAACTGTATGTTAAAACAATAAACCGAAAATTACGTAAATATAATTGTAATTATATCAAATTCTTTAAGAAAAAGTTTTAAATAAATAATCCATGTACAACACATAATAAAAAAATATGTACATTAAAATCGCTATTTTTGAATTTATAAAGTCTGAATTAATATTATTTATACACTCTGTAATATTATTTGTACATATTTGCCTGTAATATTATTTATACACACGACACTGAATGTTTATAAATTTTGTGGCGATAAATTATTTCCGAGCGTAATATAAAATGCAATTTTTTATTTGTTCAAAATATGTGCTGCTGGTTACTGTCAGAGCATACATTGTAGATGATTTCCGGCGACCGACCGTCCTTAAATCATACAGCGCGCGACGCTACATACGCGAGATTAAAAAGTATCGGCCGCATTAATCGTGTCAGTGGCAGAAATAAATTCGCGAGAGTGCACGTAATGCGTAAATGAAGAGTGTCAAACTGGCGGATGGGTTAATATTTCAGTTTGGTAACTCGCGTGTCTCATATATCCTCTCGCACGCTCTTCAAACTCATCTACATCGTTCCTCGAAAGTTTATAAACTTTTATATAACAAACTTTGTTAATGTTACATTCTTATTCCTTTTTCGTACATTCGATTGCTCTCTCCCCGCGAGTTAATTCGAGACATTCGTTGAAATTTTTTATCCAGTTAATTATCTCCAGTCGAATTAATATCCAGGATTAAAACGGTCATAATGGGTCTCTGAAAAAGTTTATAATTAGTCCGTCGATTCGACAAAAGACAAAAGTACCGCTCGCTTCCTTTCAGGAAATAATAAACGGCATTGTAGATTCATTGACTTTTCTTTTTAATAGCGAATGCTTTGAATATTTTAATGATTTTTTCTAATAAAGTTTTATGAAATCTGTTTTTTTTTTTTATTCTTTTACTACAACTCTTTCTCGCTTTCGCTAAATATCAAACTGTTTCACTTTGAGTTCCAAAAATACTAATTCAGTCATAGTAAACATAACTAATCTCTAGAATATTTGCGATAAATGAACAGCTTGGACGGTATTTTATGTCCGAATTTATAACTTCAAAAAGTTGCAGAGAGAAATTTTGCGTAGAGTAAGACTAAGAATCGAGGAAAAATAATTAATAAAAGAATGGAGAGAGCCGAAACGTATTCTTTCGGGATGGTAGAAAACCTAAGGCTGCCAGCGTCCATTCGTTTTTTTTTACAACCGCGCCAGAACACGTTCCGCCATTCGCATTACGACATTAAAATATAATTCACGCCGAACGAGACTGTGACGTATTATACGTTCTCTTTACGTCGCCATAATAATAAAGCAGAAGAATCCAAGAGGAGTTTGCTGGCAGGACGCGTACTTTCGTAACTGCCAGTCGACATGCGCCATTCTTTCTCTCTCTCACCGTGCACCTTGAAGTAGACATTACCCTCTTCGTAATGAGATCGCACAGGACTCGTTACTTAGGTGTTTTATTGATTCAGCATTGTAGAAGAGAGACCGACTTCGGGAGAGTATCGAAGAATATTACAAGACGTGCAACTTATCGGAAAACGCGCAAAAGAAAGGGGAAATGGACAGATAAGAGAGTTCTACTTAGGATCTGAAGTAGGTCTCTCACAAGAGGATCATAAGAAGAGTAATCACAAAAAAGGACAAAATGTTAAGTCATAGTGTAAGAAAAGTTTTTGATATTTATGATTATAATTATATTACTATAACTATAATTATTATTGTTATAATGTTAATAATAATAACTACATATATTAGTGAATATATATATATAGTTGGCATTGAAAATGACTAAATTATAGTTATTGTATAAAAACAATTGTGCAATTACTATAATTTAACTATATATCGTTATTTAATTATTTATAATCATTTTCGATGTCAACTACAATATATATTTATTAATAGAATCATACATACAATTATTATTGCTAACATTATTATTGCTAACATTAACAATAATAATTATCATAATTATAATAACGTGTAATTTTATTAATTACAAATATCAAAAATTTGTTTCTCAGTGTAGATTACTACCAGCTTGTAAGACTATGTGTGATTAAAAGAATAATTATAAAAAGAATAAAATAATACGCACATTCTGTCTCTCTCTCTCTCTCTCTTTCTCTCTATAATTATCTTAGAGAGAGAGAGAGAGAATCTATAACAAATAAATAGATGTCAATAGGAATCTAAAACCAGTTTATTTATTTAATTATATAATTAATTTAGAAAATTGTATTTATTTGATAAATTTATGGAAATTTATTTAATACCTTTACAGATACATTAATCTAAGCCAGATTTGTACAAAATCATTTCTTGTATAAATAAATTGTTCCAAGTTGTTTCCTGCAGATATCCGAGGAATCACACGGAGTGAAGCGGCACAGAGAAGGTTTAAACCTATCTCTTCGCCTGGGATCATAACTGAGAAAATAGAAAGGACGAAATTTTAGAGAAGAATGGAAAGAACAGAGGACGACGCGATATGTTGCTTGCCGGCGTTTCCTTCTCGTCCGTCGTAACTTCCGGTTCCCAGGGAACGAAGCTCGTTCCGCGGAAGTAACGGCCTCGCTAATCGAGCTCGGCTCCTCCGGGATCGTATCCGCTCGGAGGCGCCGTTCCTCTCGCGTCCCTCCGCTCCGCTCCGTTTTCCCGCTTGCCCTCCTTCTTGCCGTTCTTATTTTATCGGGACGCTCGAAGACGGTACTCCCGGCAATAACCCCTTTCCCGGGGAGCGTCGACGACGGCCCCTGAGACCGGACGTCAAAATCGTCCCATGACTCTGATGGATTATCGATTCCGCTTTCGCCGGAGCGGAGATACGTTCTCCGCTCGGAACGATCTCCGGCGACGACATTTTCCACTTCGCTCTCTGAGAAGCGCTGCTTTTATGTTACGCTCGGCACCAGTGTCGCATCAAGTGTCCATGAAGCTTCGCGCCTCGTTGACTGGAAACATTTTTATCAATTTTGAACCGGAGATGTTATCGAGGCAGTTCTTTATCGATACAAAATGTTTAGAGAAAGCTTTCTTCTTTTCTTATCTTTTCAATATAAAAATATGAAATAGAGTGATATTATATATGCTTAATAAAATTCTTACTATATATAATATATAATAATGTAATTTTAAACATTATTTTTATACATTATTTTAAACAAAAATATTAATTAAATAATATTATTAAAAATAATTTTTTTAAAATGTTTATACATAATGAAAAGCAATACGTGAAAAATAAGGCCAATAACAATCACATTTAAAATTAATTTATTAATTTTTGTAACATTAATAAATTAATTTTGGTAACATTTTAAATGTGATTTAAAATTAATTTATTAATCTGACAATTTTCACTGATATATACTGTCAGTACTGAATGTTATAACTACATGGAATATTCTTCGCAATAAAAACTTCATAATTATTGACATAGAATAATTACGTGGAATATGATGCATAGAGATGAAAAGTCAAAACATTCGCAATCGATCATATATGAATAGGGATTAATAATAAGAAGCCAATGTCCAACTGGAAATACATTTAGTGAAAGCAAATATTATGCAGCTACTAATGAATTATTGACCATTAAAGATAAACGTATATAAGCGTGTGTAAATAAATATTATTTAGTTTTTGGAACTAGTAAATAAATAAATATTTTAATAGAAGATTATTATTTGCTTCAACAAATAAAAAAGGTCCATAATTTAGTCTTTATTCCGAGACGAAAATAGATTAGGATTAAGTAACACAGGTAGTCGAATTGGCAGATAATAAAAGATTTGTCAATTAAGGACAGGTCAACGAATAAAAAATATATGTTTATAATAAATTTTAGCTTGCTATACACGTTTTTAGGATTTGGAATGGATCTTTCTTTCGATAATTTGTTTGTCATTTTTTTAACAAGTCAAAATTTAATTTACTACTCGATCGAGGATAATGAACAAATCATTGACAGATACATTTTATATCCTGAAAATGTATATAGTAACCTTAAATAGTAAAATTACTATAAATTGTACTTTTTTGTTCAACCTGTCCTTAATCGACATCTCTTTTATCTTGACATCTCGCGCGCGTGATCTTTGATTTAACCTATTCTTCGGAAGAATGGATTATGGACATCTTTTATTTGCTAAAAGTTTTTTTATTACCATGTTTATTTAGTTTTAAAACTTGACAATATTTATACACTCTTATATGTATGTATGTCTATCTTTAAA
>Ga0157363_1002351_pt1 | contig 16628 bp, 8 predicted proteins | sample AttsexASBM1_FD_111477 | JGI IMG/M metagenome (GOLD analysis project Ga0157363, IMG submission 111477) | Fungus gardens microbial communities from leaf cutter ant in Ribeirão Preto, State of São Paulo, Brazil - Atta sexdens ASBM1 | ecosystem: Host-associated > Fungi > Mycelium > Unclassified ... | reverse complement strand
ATCCAGATATTGAATTAAAACGATTGCATTATCAATATAAATATGCATTTGAGTTACAAAGTAATTTTGTTTACAATATTAGTCAAAATTAAATAAAAGTCAATAACGCGCGTAACGTAATGTTGTATCTTATTTTATAAAAATTGAAAAAAGATATAACGCAAATTATTTTATTTTTTGCACTCAATTCAAAAATAAGAAAAATAAGAAAACAATTTATAAAAGTTGTTGCAAGGTAAATTTTGCGATCTATAATACATACATTTACCGTTATCATGCATAAGTACAATCACAGATTACGTACCAGAACGAGATTTCATCGTATTCAATTTAGCTGTTTTCCAGCACTACCTGTATTAATAAAGTGAGCATTTATGCTTTAAACAGAGAAAAATAAAAGTACGGAGAGTATAATTGTAAATTGTCTTCCTTTCTTTCTTTTTTTTTAAATCCTCCTTAGTCCTCATTTAGTCATTAAAAGAAAGAATATAACCTGTATAAAGTATTCTGAATAAACTTAAAAAAGAAATGATGGAATATGTTATGTTTTACAATTATCAATACGCGAAATTCTCTGTTATGCTATTTTTTTTAACATCATAGATATTTATATAGGCAATATATTATATATATCTTATGAACAGTTTATGACATTTTACATTCAAAGAGATAATCGCAACGTAAAGTTTGTTAAACTATTTTCACAAACATTCTTTTTATAAAAAATTTATATCGCATTCTTGCACTCTCTCCAGTTATATTCCTTGTCTTCATAATCCTGACGGAACGTTTGTATTATAGCTAAGACTTCACTACCTGACATTTCCACGATGCGCTCGGTAATTCGGACGTACTAGAAACCACAGTCAACATTTGCCGGTCACTTAGTGCGCATTGCGAAGCATAGACGTATATTTATTTTATTTTGAAAATAATGCAAGAAAGTGAATAAAATAAATACGATAAAACTTTAATACAAATTTATTTATATATCATCGGTATTGGTTGTATAAAACTGTTAAGTGTGACTTCTGCAAAGCTACACGAATTGCTGAGGGATCTAATATTGAATGTTTAGATGTCCCATCAAATGGAAGATAATTGTTGTGAGTATTGCGAAATTAAAAGATTACATATGTTTTAAAATACAAGTTTTAAATATACATATTTTTATGAGAAAATAAAAGATTAAAAAACTGAAAATATATTCAAGATATAGAGAATAATATTTTATTAAGTATTTGCTATTTAATTGTACTACTAATACTATTTAAGCATATTTTTTCGTTTATTATAATATTTTTATTGCAAAGAAAATTTATAAATATGTATTAAATACATTAATAATATTCTGTTACAAAAAAGAAGAAAATTCAAAACTATATAAAATGAAAACTGGTCATAAGAAATATAGTGTATTTATATATATATGAACTATAATATATTTTATGATAATTTATATAATTTTTAATTAATTTATAAATAAAATTTAATGTTTCATTTTCTTATGGATCACTAGAAGTTTAGATAAAAGGTACAACTTTCCATTGTACTTGTTGGCTTTCACCAGTCAGCAACTATCGATGATGAATTAACCTAAAGCGCCATGATTTGATAATCTTTGAAACTTTCTTATAAGTTATTGCAAAAACATAAATTGGTAAAGCAAGATTTGATACACAAAAATTTAAACGAAATTCAAGGATAAATTTGCATTTTCAAAATAACCTAGACTTAAATATGTAAATTGTATTAATCATACATATCTTTATTTTTTAATCAGATTTAAATTCAGGTTCATTATACGAGAAATACTGTTAATAATAGTAAACAAATGTGAATGATGTTTATTTTAAACATTATAATTCACATTTCAATTCTGAGAATTTACAATTTTATATACCGTGTTTTATATATATGTATTTCGATATTTTATGTACTTTATACATATATCATACAGGATGTTTCTTCTGACTCATTTAAAATATTTCTGTTGTTTTTTAATGATATAACAAAATATTAAAAATAAAAATTACATATTTCAAAAGAATAAATATTAAGACAAACGAAGATTTTTCTCAAAATCATATTTTTTAAAATATTAAGATTATTTTTTAAATAAAATTATAAGATTTTTTTAATATAATATGATTTCTCCAATAATTTTGAATGTAAAATTAAAGCAGAATTATTAAAAAAATCAATAGTTTATAAGATATTTTTTTATACTTTATTTCAGCTCCTTTTGACATAAAATATGAAATACCTCAAATTGATGAAGGAAATATATAATTGCTTTTAAAAAAAATTATGCAATTTTATCATACGAAATTATAAATTTTTGTAAAACAATTATTTTTTTAATATCTTAATACAGTTGAATTATCTTATTAATCTGTGCAGGAAAGTATTAAGATATAATTATTAAAAAATGTTTGGTTTATGGGATATTTTATATTGTCAAAATAAAATATATAATTATCAAATATCTTGTAAATTATCGATTTTTTTATAACTCTACATTAATACTTTTACATGTAAAATAATTAGAGGCACTATATTATACAAAAATAATATAATATGTAATTTTATTTATAAAATGGAAATAATTTTAATATTTCAAAAAAATATAATTTTTATGTTTATTATAATTATAATTATATTTATAATTATAAATTGTGTAATATTTGCACTTTTAAAACGAACAATTTTTCTCTTTTAGATTTTATTGTGAAATGAAAAATATTTTAAATATTCGGATTAGAGGAAACTTCTTGCATATTTATAATAAAATTTTTTAGTATTTCCTATTTTACATAGTAAAATTATGAGTTTTATTATAAATTTTTATTTCAATTTATAGATTTGAAATAGATTTAAAAGTCGTTATTACAAATTGTCGATTAATGAAATATTTTCAGCATATGCCAAACATGTAATATCTACTGCGGTATTGAAATAGAAAAAATGTTCGAATTTTTTTATACGTTCGTAGTACATTAAAAAAATATTGTTATATATTTTTTTATTTGCTTCAATACCGTTTTTATATTTAATGTTTATAATAAATTCATTTTTATATTATTCAACAAAAAAACGTGATAGTATGAAAGTTACATGGAAAGTTATATTAATATGTCGAATGGAAGTATAATCCATGAGTAGCACTATTCACATATGTTTTATATACGTTTTCTAAATCTAATGTTCTACAAAGATTTAGGATGTTTTATATACAAATATATATATAAAATCACATGTAAAGGAAAGTGGGGAAACTGTGCGCAGCAGATAATTGTGTGCATCCTGGTTTGGTACTTTTCCGAATAGATGAAGATATTACCATGGTAATTTTTACGCAGGAGGTTCTCTTATAATATAACTACAAAAGATACGATATAAATACATTGCTGCCAGAGAAATACAAAAATCACATCTTTTCTTGTTACTTTAATATTCAGAAAATAAGATGATAAGTTCGTATTTTTAATTTGTTTGTTTAAAGTTGCTTACATTATTAAAGTATGTTATTATGTGCATCTTTTGAATTGTTATTTATTAAGTTTGGTTAGAAATTGTTGAAGTAATCGTATTTCATACCGAATCAGGTCGCGGTGGGCAAATATGCACAAGCGTTTTGAAATGTGCACAATTACTCATTTTCCATATACTGTATGACTTGCATTAATTTTTTCGTTTCTTCTTGGCATTATTATTCTATTTTGCCATTTGATTTTGCCAAAGTCTATGTGCATTATTATTATAATAATTTGTATTTTTTAAATATATATAATATATATTTAATATATATTTATATTGCAATATAATGAATATATGTATTTTCTGATTTCTTTGTCAACATTCCATAATTAATTATAATTTTTGTTTCGCACACAATTATCCGACGCGTGAGAAATTTTTTCACTTTTCCGTTTTTTCCTTTTGCTCAAATACAATTTTATTGAAAATTTGTTCGATATGAGGATACGTAATGATAGAATAATATTTATAGTTTCTATTTCCATACTTATTGCTTTGAACTTGGAAAACCATTCCAGGACAATAAATTTTCTTTAGGTGCGCACAATTTATCCATTTTCCCCTACTACTATTGTTTTTCATTGTTTTTAGAACGTTAATAGAATTCTGTTTATAAACTCTTTTTTGAGAATTGAAAATTCTTAATATATTTAATTTTAACAATACAATGAAACTTTTTCAACACATTATATTGTAACTATAAAATGTCAAGGCATACATAGTGAAAATCTCAATATTTTCCGTTATAATATAACAACTTTAATTAATATTGCAACTTCTATCGGTTGAAATAAAAAAAAATATTAAATAAACATAAAATCTTAAAATTCTTTATTGAAAATTATGATAAAAACATTAAATGTGCGTAAAACTTTATTTAAATTGACATTTAAAAGTGCATCCATGTATCAATATAAGCTTGACATACATGTAATTTTGAATTTATTACCTTTTCTGCGAGGATAAACGATAAAAGAAATTTTCATATAAAAGTTTCCTCTATTCTAGCAAAAACTTAGGTAAAATTGTTTCTAAAATACTTCATATTTTTTCTTTAATATTTTTGTTATAATTTTTTAATAAAGTATTTTAGATATTTGAAATTTTTATTTGAAATTTTTTTTTCTTTCAACTTATAATAACATACGAGGTCTATTCCAAAAATATTCGATCTCTGCATATAATATCTTTGTCCTTGGGCATCCTCTTTATGTGGCATTCAATATTTAATGGAAATCTTGAAAAATACCTCCACCATATGGCACCACACCAAATAGTTATTCAATCAGTAATAGTGCGCAGAATTATGTGAACGTTGAAAACTTCAAATTTCGCATTTCACAGAAACCAAGCAAGTCATTCATTTCACCTGATTTAGAATTTTTTTATTAAATAAGACATTTCTAATTTCGCTAACTCCTGTACAGTTCAAATCTTAGAAAGCACAGGACATCCAGATTTGATTTCAATCTGATCCAAACGTCCATAGACTTAATATTTTAAAAACGTACGTTTATTCAACATACAAAGTTTACATTTGGACATTTAAAAAATGTTCATCTCATGCAAAATTTTCTAAATCTACTCGCGACGTATTGCTTTCGCTGATTTGACAAATGAAAATTTTTTATGATCGCACGAAGAGTTTTACTTTTGTTACCTCCGGTAATGAAAATTTACCAAATTAAAGTTTAGTTCAGACAGCATGCAGCAAGTGTCGAGCAGCAATAGCAATAGCTTGCTGCTCGTAGTGATAAGAGTTTGGAATCTTTTGCTTCCAGCGTGCAGTCAGAGGCCAGAATTCCTGGAAAGTAGAATTCTTAGAAAACCAAGTCTGGCCATGCCCTAAAAATGGCATGCGTTCGAAATGTGTGTCTCTTAATTGGCGATATGAATGTAAGTGTGTTTTCGATTGGTACTGTCATTGTCTGGGCACGCCAATCACAAGAGAGGATGGAGGGAAGGCCGAACTCTAGTATTCTAGGGACTCTAGTGGAGGGGATGGCTAGCGTTTGAACGACGATGGACATCTGTGCTGTGTTGAAAATTTTCAAAAAATCTATAAGAATCATTTTGTCTTGATGGTCTAAAATTTGTTTAATTTGTTATATTAATTTAGTCGAGTTTTAGTCCATTGCGTCCTAAAATGGATATTTTTAAGAAATCCAAAATAATAACATTGGATGTTTTTAAAATATCCATGAATCTAATCTGAATGTTTTTAATATGTCCAAAACATGTACGTTTTTAAATATATTTTTAAAACATGTAATTGTGCTGTCTGAGATATAGCTTCGTGTAACTTCTGATTATTTCCTAAATTGAAAAATCTGTTAAAGAGCAAAAGATTTGACAAAATGTAACGATGAGGAAGCTATTAGAAAAGTGATTTCCAAGATTACTTTCAGAAATGGGTGGACCGCTGAAAAAAGATCATTACTTCGAAAGATCAAAAGCGACATTGTCCATAGCATTCCAAAGTAGGCTCTTTTTCATAGAGGTTGGATACTTTTGGAGCAAACCTTGTACTAAAATTAAATTGTGTTAAAATTTATACGAAAAATCCGAACTTATGTTAAAATAGTCCTTTTTTTGTAGAAAATTTTTTATATTTTAATAGCAAATTTTTCAAAATTGCGATAAAGAACAATATCACAAGATCATATTTAGTATATAGAAAAAAATTTTATAGGAAATAAATATTCTTGTTTTTGTGCTTGAAAAAAATCATTTTTTGTTTAACAATAATATTAATTAATCATGTAATGTAATATATTATTTCAACAAAATATTTCATTTATTATAGAGTAAAGATATTTAAAAATGATAAATATAATAGATAATTTTACAACGTTTTTTGACAACTAGGTTATAAAATGATGACTCTGAAGAAAGGTGTACATGTAATCTATGATTTATTAATGTTTATCGGCCTGGCAATAGTTTATTTTACCGAAGCTGCAGTGTTAATGTTAATTCCTCGCCGATATCGAGCAAAATCAATCAAGGGTGAAATTGCTCTTATTACTGGTGGTGCTAGCGGTATCGGCAAACTAATTGCAATCAAATTTGCCAAACTCGGTGCTCATGTAATCGTTTGGGACATCAACAAAAATGGTGAGAGATTATTCAAATTCATTCCAAATGAATAATGATTCTTTTTTTTAATTGAAATGTTAAACAAATATACATATGTAGGTGAAAGGAACGGTAGGTAAGGTGACGAAACAACGAGTACAGCATTGACTTATTACCCATTATTAATTTGAAGGAAACCTGTTGAAGGTCACTCAGAATAATGACCTTGACAACATATGTCAAGGTCATCGGTGGTTCGCATGTCTGCATAATTGTACATATTCTGGTACTTTCTCGACAAATGGAGACATCACCGCAGCGGAATTTCTAAGCTAGAGATAATTCTTTTGAAATATAACTATAAATTATACGGTTTAAAATTGTAGTTAGTAGCAAAAGTGAGAAAAAATGAAATTACATAATTTAATAATTTTGACATCCAGAAAATAAGACTATATGTCCGTATTCTTATTTTGTTTATTTGATCGTACATACCTTACAAATATCTTACAAAAATATGTCATTTTGCACGTCTTTTGAGCTATTATTCATTGAGTTAAGTTAAAAAGTCTTTGAGTAATCGTATTTCTTATCAAATCAACGGCGGATAATTGTGCGAATGGACAATTCAAAGTTTCCTCTCAATGAAAAATATACTATTTGCGAAGAATTCGGAAAATATGGAACTCTGTCCAGTCAACAAACTAAAAGTAATATAATACGTTACATAACAGTCCAAGGAACACACCAAATTGAAAGAAAATTAAAATGTATTTTGACATGAAAATGATGATTTTTGGATACAAAATGTGACTTTATTGACTTTAAGCATTAAAAAAAAGTCATTGATTTTGATTTTTTGTTGATTTTTATGTGTTACTTAGTTACATTGTAGAGTGCAAACTTATAACATTAACATTATATTACTTTTTGTTTGTGTCGACTGATTTCAATGCTGCCTGTGTTTTTGAATGAGTCCATGAACAACACAATGGAACTGATGACCCTGAGAATTACATATACGATTTTTGTTTAAATAATTAACTTTCTCAACTTTTATATTATTTTTTCGAAGTTTATATTAATTTTGTATTAATATTAATATAATAATATATTTTTTTATTTTCTAATCAACATTTCATGAAATATTTTCCATGAAATTATTTTTTTAATTTTATTTCTTACAATTTTGGCTTTGCGTACGATTACCCAACCATGTGCACGATTACCCGATTTGCGAAAAATTTTTTCGCTTTGCTTTTTTTACTTTTTGCCAAAAACAGCATTATCGAATGAAAAATTGTTCAATATAAGAATGCATATCGTTAGAAGAATATTTATACTTTATATTTCCATGGTTATATTAACTTCATCATCAAAAATCACATCACAGCAATGAATTCCCTTTAAGAGGATCCTAAAGTAAAGCTCGAACTCCGATGAAATCATCAGAGGTCGCGCCGGGCGCCGCCCATCGACATGTTTTTTTATGCAACCTATGATACACGCAGTCACACGTACGTGTCAATTTTTGTACAAATTCGTCGCGATAACGCGTCTAAGTCTAAGAACTAATTCTAAGATGTTGTTTGTTCATGTCAACTACGTGTCTGAGAATCATTATATCATACATACAGATTGTAAAACTTTCATATCAAGCAAATGTTGTCACGACTTGAGACACCATGTTACACTAAGAAATGGTAAAAAATATATCAATTTTGAAATTTTCGATCATTTTCGGACTCATACTTCATAGACTCCACTTTCCAAACACGTATTAATGCATATATTTTAATCCTAGAAAAGGATTTTCGAATCGGTGAAAGAGAGAAAGTATTTCTTATACAAAAATTATACGTGCATATGTGATAAAACAGAAGGCTTTAGGATCCCCTTAAGTACGCATAATTCCTCCACTTTCTCTTAATAGGGTTTTAAATAATAATAAAGCTCTTGTATTTGATTTCAACCTGTTCATGTGGATAATATAATAAGAATTATGTATTAAATAAATATGCAATTTTTTGGTGTTTGTTTATAAAAAATGATATATTGGGTATGGGAAAAAGTTCGTGGCGTTTTTCCCACTAGATGGCATTAAATGCTCAGCAGTCGGCAACTACTAATCGTATCGGCAACACTAGACGTGCGTTTAAAAAGTGACATTTTAACCTTTGTTTTGAGCCAAAAAAGAAATCGGTGAAGTGGATCAAAAGTTATTTTATTTTGAAAATGGAAATAAATAAGGAAAAAATTCGCTTGCAGTATCACTACGAAAGGCAAGAATGCACAGGATTGTGAAAAAATTTGCGCTATTTACGGTGAAGATACTCTATCAAAATCAGCAGCACGGAAATGCTTCACTCGCTTTCGTGCTGGAAATTTCGATGTGAAAGATGAACCTCGCTCTGGTCGACCAATCACTGAAGTCCGATGAAATCAATGGTAAAAGTCGAGCGTGATAAGCATGTGAGCACTGTGCAGATTGCCAGGGAACTAGGCATCGACTACAAAACAGTTTTAAATAATTTACACAAAGCTGGATACAAAAAGAAGCTCGATGTTTGGATTCCTCACGAGTTGAGTGTTAGGAACATGATGGACCGAATTAACATTTGTGATACGCTATTGAAACGGAATGAAATTGAGCCATTTCTGAAGAGAATGATAACTGGTGATGAAAAATGGATCACTTATCCAACTAGAAAATGGACAATCCAACTAGAAAAAGATCGTGGCTAAAGAAAGGAGAGAAGGCGCAAGCAATCGCAGAACCTGGATTGATGAGAAAGAAGGTGATGTTGTGTGTATGGTGGGATTGGAAGGGAATCGTTCACTATGAGCTGTTATCGTTCAATCAAACAATTAATTCCGAACTCTACTATGAACAACTGCAGAGATTACAACAAGCAATTGAGGAAGCGGCCAGAATTAATCAATAGGAGAGGTGTCATCTTCCATCACAACAACGCTCGACCACACACATCTTTGATGACTCGGCAAAAATTGCGAGAGCTTGGCTGGAAAGTTTTAATGCATCCACCGTATAGTCCTGACATAGCACCTTCAGATTATCATTTGTTTAGATCTCTGCAGAACTCTCTTAATGGTGTAAAGTTAGCTTCAAAAGAGGCCTGTGAAAATCACTTGAAGTAGTTTTTCGATCAGAAACCACAGAAATTCTATCGTGATGGAATTATGGTTGTGCCCCAAAAATGGCAAAATATTATAGAAAATATTATAGAAAATGGAGCATATTTGGTTTAAATAAATTGATTTCAATACTCTAAGAAAAACACTTTAATTTTACTAAAAAATCGCCACGAACTTTTTCCCATACTCAATAATTATTGTAAATATTTCATTTTATAAGATCACAATATAGTATAATTAAGAATAGATTAATAATTTTTTTATTTCTCTCTATAATATTTGTTATATACCTTCACACTATTCACATGATGCTCAGTTTGACAACAGCGATGTACCTATACAGTTACGTTTTATTATGTTGACTCATAGCTCCTCTTAATTTAAAAAAAAAATCATTTCACAATAATATTCTATCATATGTTAATATTCTATTATATGTTGATTATAGATTGTAAATTTCTTATTCTCTTTTTCATATTTTATTATCCGGATAACACATAATATTTATAAAATATTTACAAAATATTTTGATAAATATTTTGTAAATATTTTCATGGACTTAAATTGCACAGATTATAAAGGTTTATTATGAATATTATTATATAAAAATATTTAATAAATATTATAATCCTTTAATTATAGGTATAGGAGCATGTGCGAACTTTGGTTATTACGACTAAATGAAAAAATAAATTGAATAAAATAAAATTCTACTTGGGGAGAAATTATTTATTTAACAATCGATTTTTTTTTAATTTCTAGTTAAATTTCTAGGTAAAAAAGATCGTTTTTAATGTTGAAAAACTCGGTGAAAAAAAATTGAGAACTGAATAAAAAAACAACTTAAAGGTAAAGATTCAATCTTTCGAATGCTTTCAACCGTGTTTGTACATACAATTTTTAATTCGCGCCGTAGAACTTTGCAAATTTCGTAAAAAATTTTGAGATTTATTATGTTTTTATTTATGTTGTGTAACTCATAAAGTATCAATAAGATCATTTTCTGAAGTATCGCCCTGAAAAATAGAAATTTCAAGTTGCTAAAATGCTTATTAAAATACTTTTTTTAATACCTTGATACAATTTTTGATAAAGTTCTATTTTAATAAATTTTTGCAGGGTGGAACAGATGATTTAATTTTATTGGGTAATGTAGTTACAGAAAAAACTCCTCAAATAGAATTAATAATTTCAGCATCGATTCGACGTCGAATTAATAATTTCGACATTAATTCGATGTCGAATTGATGATTTCGGCGTCGATTTGACATCCGTTCGAAGCCGAATTAACAATTATTTCTTATTAGGTTTGCCAAATCCCTTAGGGAAATAATAAATGGCTATGTCCTCAACAATCAAACTCATATAGTCTTTGCAAAATTTTGAAATCGAATATACAGTGTAATTGATAATATATTATTTCAGTTCTCCGACGTAAACAATACTGTGAATTTCTTATAAATTAAGTGTACACTGATAGAACTTCTATAACATAATAAGTGCCAATAACTGAATGACTATTGCTTATATCGAGATATTAATTCTCTAAATTCTTTGAAGTAAAATCTTACTTAGAGAGAGAAAATTGATGGTCCTGATACACGTATTCTTAATAGCCTACGATATATAAGGCAACCAGGCCCAATGTGGGATTCCTAAGCTTTAAGAACTTTTTTAACTTTTGCTAAGGTCAAAATTGAAAATCAATGTAAAAATTGAAAATCAAATAATATTCAAAAGAGGAAAACATTTCTGAACATTGAAAAAAAAATGAATCATATTCAAATATTTATATAGAGATTTAAAAGAAAGATAGCATTTGGGGATTTGGGCATCTTAGCAAAATATGTACCCAACGTGAACCGCGTATATGTCTTTTTCATACGAAAATATTAAAAATATAAAAAATAAAAGTAATCCAACGTTACTTTTATAATTTTATTGCATAAACATATTAATGTATAAACATTTTAAAAAAATCTATTTAGCAATTTAAACATTGAATACCTGTGTTAACTTCTCTTTCTTAAAATTATATTTATAGAGATCTACTTGTAGTTCGGATAAATAAAAGGCCTTTTATCGTTTTTAATTAATTCCACACAATTTCATGAATGTATTTGTGACAAATGTCACACTTACGCATATGCTCGGATATGGCCCATATTGGTATCATCATATAAAGAATTCCTTTCCTTTATAAACAAAACGTTGTGACAAAAATATAAACTAAATATAGTATTGTAAAGTATGAATATAGAACTACAATAATATGAACTACGAAAATTAATGATCATATTTTCAATTACAGAAAATAATTATTACATCATAACCACAACGTATCTACAGTTTTTCCTGTTTTTACACAAACAAAATGAATAATACGATGCATTCGAGTTGTACGCCTGCTTTAATTACTATTTTTTCTTTTGGTCATCTGTTAAATTAATCATATAATTATATATAAATAGCGAATAATTCACTTTGGAAAAGGGCTCAAATTGGGTTCGGTTATCTTATATCGATTAACCACAAGCCACTCACAACACTCATCCAGTGGATAAACTCTACAAGTATCAGTCGCTGTGAATGGCTGTAGTCAATCGCAACGTGGTCCAATGGAACACTTCCGAACATGTCTGTATGATATTCGAAATCACATATTTGATTTAATTTTTTTCCGATAAATATTAAGATATATATTAAGCATAAATATATTCATAAATGGTAAATACAGGTCTTGCGGAAGTTGCAGAGCAGATTAAAAAAGCTGGTGGAAAATGTTGGACGTATTATTGCGATATAGGTGATAAAGAAGCAGTGTATCACACTGCAAAAGCGGTACAAATTGAAATCGGAAATGTGAGTAAATGTTGCTTAAACTATGGACGAGATACTATCAAAAATCGTCAACCCTGGGCAAATTTTTAACAGTATAAAAAGGCCCCAAAAGCCCAGAGATAATTGAAGAACGCTGACATTATCGACAATTGTTATAAATTTGTTATTATTAAGGGGATCCTAAAGCGAAGCTCAACTCCGACAAAGTCACCAGAGGTCGTGCCACGAGCCGCACATCTAGAGTTCTTCTAGTAAGAGACATTAAGACATAAGGCCGGAAGGACGCCATTGCCGAGTGGTCGAAAACAGCATAATTTCATGATTGATAGTTAATAGTCCGATTTTGCATTCGCGCCTTCTACACCATGAACAGCAGTTACTCACACTAATTCACAGATTCACGACTTCAACGAAAGTTATGGAAAGTAAACTCGAAATCTGATTAATCAGAGATCGATATTCTTTATGACTTGACTCCTTACTAGAGGAACTGTACGCGTATCAACATATCTTTATGTACTACCACATCAATATCGCAACCTATGACACGCAGTCGTACATTTATCAATTTTTGTACAACAAATTCGTCACGATAAAGTATCTAAATCCAATTCTAAGAATTCGACATTGTTTGTTCGCGTAAACTACATATCTGGAAACCACTATTTCGTACATACTGGCAAAGCTTTCATCTCAAGCATATGTTGTCACGACTTGACAGCTGAGAGCCATGTTACACTAAGAAATGGTAAAAAATATATCAATTTTGAAATTTTCGATCGTTTTCGGCATACACTCCACTTTCTAAACATATTAATTCGTATACTTTAATTCTAGAAAAGGATTTTGAAAAATCCGAATTGGTGAAAAAGGATAAAAATATTTGTTATACAAAAATTATGATTTAATCGATAAAACAGGAGGCTTTAGAATCTCCTTAACATAAATATTTGTCTAATATATTATTAAATTTATAATTCTTTATTATAAAAATGTTTCATAAATAAATATACATACTTACAAAGTTATAATATTTTATATGTTATTTTATATTTTATATGTCGTAAAATTACAATTTTTTTCTCTACAATTATGATCTCTGTTGATAATCAAACTTTGATAATAAAATCACAATTTTAAAGAAAAATCGAATATTATTGAGTTTTAAATGCATATAAGTCGATAAACATGCGTCTACAAAACTAATAAATCATAAAATTCGTACAATATTATCAGTTTTTTACTCTTAATTACTTCAATATTAACGAAAACTTCCGTAAGGATGTCGGTCTTTAATATTATCTCGTCGGTGCTTAAACTTATGAGAATTTCGTAATGCAAACGTGTTGTATTTATATATGCATACTGTAATGTATATTATATACAGGGTCACTCATTAATTTACCACTCTTAAAATCGTTTTTATTTTAGTAAAAATGTTTCAAACAAAAGAACGGTTTTGAGAGGGGACGTATTTTAGTTATGTTGTTGTTTTTCTTCTAGATGGAGGCGTTAGAAAGATAAGAAAGTTACAATACTTCTTTTAATGAACTTTTTAACATAATTTTCTTTATATAGTATGATTCCCTTAATATAATTATTCTACATATAAAAATATTAAAATAGAGAGTTTGTTTGAGAGTTCTCAACCTGTAATATTTACGAATATTTTATACTTTATTTTAGCATACGTATATATGTTGACATAAAATATTAAATATCTCATTAATTATTAATTTTTTGATAATCGTATCTTTTAATACTTTTATGAACAAAGTAAAGTGAATCAATTGGTAAAGAAAATACATAGTTACTTATTTTTAAAAATATTCATTTTATCTACTTATTTTTTTAAGCACTTAACTATTTTGATTTCTTTACATAAATTGATTCATCTCGTTATTCTAGCTGTTTATAAAGGTATGTTTGTAAAGGTAAGGTTAAGATATAATTCAATATTTTCCCATGAAAGATTATGCATTTCGCGGGCTTCTACCGTGTCCAAATCCATTCTTGGAATGCCAACATTTCATCAAGGCGACGAACCTGATGAAATGGAGTACAAGATTCTGAGCTATTCCAGGCCGTTCCTTTTATATTATGCTACTTGTTGGCGTGGTGGAGAGGGGGAAAGAAGAGAATTATGGGTGAGGGGAAGAAGTGGGAGAAATTGATCAGTCTTCAATAACCGGGAGAATGATTTTCCATATTTTATTTATGTTATAACCATTAACTCTATTTAGATTGTTAGGGTGTTTTTATATGGCTTCTCTATACTTTCTTGGAAAGTACGATGTAATATTGGCTATTATGGTCGTTTTGTTAAACAGTATTTGATATCCTGTTTCGATGTTGTGTTCTGATAATACTGATTGCGTAACGTGTTTAGCCTGATATCACATTCGTGTTCTTTCATCATAGACCGACTATTCTGCCGATTTCTCCAATGTATACTTGCCCACAGGAATAGGGTGTTTTGTATACTCCTGCAATGCTGAATGGAGGGCTTTTTTTAGGATTTCTTAAGATTTATCCTATCTTTCTGAGTTTAAAGATAGTTCAGATATTGTGTTTGTTTAATATCCTGCCAATCTGTTGTTCCTTTGACATATGGGAAAATGGATAGGATCCTTTCATCTGTATGTCAGAGACCGTTGTCTTGTTTGCATGTTTATTGATTATATCTTTTTTGTCCGTTTTTCTGTAAGGCTGTTTTTAAATGATTGAGTTCTGTTTGTAGATGTTCTTTGTCAGAGATGGTGAAAACTCAATGTGAATTGATTACTGTTTTTGTGATGGTGTGAATCGGCATGTAGGTATCTATCTGTGTTGGTTTTCTGTACACTTGATGATTAAATAAATCTTGATGGTAAAGTACCGTCAGCTTTCTGAGACAAGAACATTTAGGAAGGGGAGTTTTCCGTTTTCCTTTAAGTCTATAGTGAAGTGGATATTTGGATGTTAATTGTTGAGAAAAATAAGGAATTTACGGAATTCGACTCTGCCGTGTCTCCATATCACGAATGTGTCGTCTACAATCAATAATCAAACTTCTGATTTTTTTACTGTTTTTCTGAGGGCCTCTTTCTCAAAATGCTCCATGAAGATGTTGGCGATTACAAGAGAAATAGGAGAGCCATTAAGAGATGCCGCTCCTGAAATTTATTCCTAAAATTGATTGTTATAGGAGAAGTAAGTGATTGTTAAGCAGTGCTCTATTAGCGGGATGAGGTCGGAGGAGACTTCATGTGAGGCCTTTATTATGTTTAATGTGTCTTTTACTGGGACTTGTGTGAAAAGGGATTCTACATCGAAACTTACAAGCAAATCTGTAGGACGTAGTCGGATTTTTTGAATCTTTTATATGAAGTCTATTGAGTTAGGATTCGGATTTTCCAGTGAGGGGTTGTAGTGTTAGTGCTAGCAAACGAGATAAGTTGTATGTCGGAGTGATGATCGTTGTCTTTATCGACTGGAAGCACGATGATGTCTGTGTCCCTGTTCAAGTTTTGAAAGGCCAATCGCTTTTGTCTAGTGATGTTTGGTAAAGGAGGTTTGGGTTTGGAAAGGATATTGGTTACCTGTCTGCGAATATTATCTGCTTGTTCTGATGAGAATCGGTAGAGAGATTCTACTTGACTGATAATCTCTTCCTTTGGAATCTTTCTAGGTGTCACTGCAAAGGACCTTTAGCAAGCGCAGATATAATATCTTGAGACTGGTTTTTGTTGGATAGGTTCTTGTGATGTTAAGTAGAGAGGACTATGGATTTTTGTAAGGGACAATATTTTTATTATTTATTTATTTCTGTTTCTGTCTTTCAGAGGATTGTGTGGGATCTTCATAGCTTGTTCATATTAGGTGTATAACTTTGCTTCCGCCGTATTTTCCCGAAATTTGAGGCTTTATTGTAAAAAACTGGTTATACATTTATGATTCAAAGTATTGTCCATCGCTGGCCACTACTTTCTCCCATCTTTCGGGTAGCGTACGAATCCCGCGTCGAAAAAACT
>Ga0157363_1002350_pt1 | contig 16629 bp, 9 predicted proteins | sample AttsexASBM1_FD_111477 | JGI IMG/M metagenome (GOLD analysis project Ga0157363, IMG submission 111477) | Fungus gardens microbial communities from leaf cutter ant in Ribeirão Preto, State of São Paulo, Brazil - Atta sexdens ASBM1 | ecosystem: Host-associated > Fungi > Mycelium > Unclassified ... | reverse complement strand
TCTCTCTCTCTCTCTCTCTCTCTCTCTTTCGCCCGTTTTCCGCGTGCCATTTAATTTTATGACCGCGCGCGCAGTGAACTGCCCCCCGTTCAATGAGACTCGCCCGATCGAACGAAAGTGCATCGGCCGCGCGTGCTCCTCTCTTCCTGTCGCTATTGTATCGATATCGATGTTGTATTTTTCATTAGATCGACCGGGTTCCGTAGTACTAGCACAACATACCAGTTAGTTTTCGAGCATATGATACTTTCACCGAAAATACCAGTTTTCTCCGTTATTATTATCTATCGCGTTATTTTCAATATATTTAATAATAATGTATTTAATAATAATGTTTAATTGCTAAATTAATATACTTTCTAACGTCCTTCTAATTTATTAATCCATTTAAATAGATGATTTATTTTTATCTTATTCGAAAAATGTCAATATATAAATTTTAATGTAATTTCTAATTTATTAATCTTGTACAAATAGATGACATCTTTATTTCAATATGTTATTTTAAAAATCTCATATAAAATTTAATTCGTACTCACACGTTTTTTCTATAATTTATTAATCCGTGTACATGGATGATTTCAAAGTTATTCGAAAAAATTTCACATATTTATCAATTCGATGTTATTAAACCATTGACATTTGTAGTCATTCAATTTATCCGTCAATTTATATGAAGCTTATACCAACGAAAATAACCTTGGACCACGCTTTACGATTAAGTATGAATAATGTGTATGCCGACCGTGCGAGGATCACGAAATGAAAGTGCATAGAGGCGGCAGGAACATAAATACCCCACTGTAACATACAAAAGGTATCATTGCGAGGGCACGACTGCGTAATATCGAAGCGCGGGGGTGTCGAGTACTTTTAACGGGGCTGGTCCGACATATCCTCGCAGAATGTATGAGATAATTGCGAGGACTCGCGTGTGAGAGTCGCTTGCACGTACCCCTTTAAACGCGCGGAATCGCACGCGGCGAACAAACTGCCGTGTTAGCGCATTTTGGTGTCGCGCGAGGTATACGCACGCATGACACGCACGCACGCATGGGACGAGGACGAGGATAGAGATATCGCGCGCGTGCATGCGTGCGTAAATTCACGGACCAGCGGTGTTCAGAAAAATGTTACCGCGTCCCGGACAGCAGCGATGGTTCTTTACGAGCTAATGCTGCGTATAGGACGAGTTAATTAATCGGACGGCCCGACCAAATTCATGGCGCGCGGAGCCATCGGCTGTCGGTGATCCAGAATGTCGGTACGTCCGCGCGCTGGTTTCAAGAGAGGAGGGGAGGGGGGGCTAACCAGCAGAAGGGGTTTCAACTAGAGAGAGAGAGATAGTGTGGAGCGTGAACGTTCTATTGGGTGTCCCCGAGGATTTGGTAAATCCTTTCATTTGTACACAGAGAAAAATATTCTGGTTAAAACAACAAAAACAGAATCAGAGCATTTTAGCATTTTAGCGAAACTAAACGGAATTTCTGATTATAATCAGAAAATGGATGTGATAACCAAAAATTCTGTTTAGCTTCGCCAAAACGTTATTCCTTTTATCAGTTTAACTAGAACATTTTTCTCAGTGCTTTAACTCTTTTCGAGGAACTTGCAATCGATAGGAGTTCGTTACAAGCTTTTGTCTTTAAATATTAGATATCTCAATAGTGAATCTTTAAGTTTCAGATCTATTTGAGAAAGGAATCCATTTGGAAGAAGAAATGAGCTTCCACTTGCTTTATAATTTCAAAATTAGATTTTCGAAGAATTTTTTTACATTTTCAATTATTATTTTACATTGATTCCTCGACATTTTTTCGAAGGAGAAATCTACTGAGAATTCGTCAAAGAGTAAGAATCCTTTCACAGACAAAAGTTAACTTTGAATGTCTGGGACACCCTATATAAGGGCTGGTCGTCTGCATCGCGTACACGTCGCATCCTCTCCGAATGTGTCTCGTCCTCTGTGTGTTCCCCAGTGATATATGTGCACGAGTGCGTTGGAGGGCCACGCCTACCAACACCGCGGCCTAATTGAGTGATCGAGTGGCCTCGCGGTGCGTTGGACCCCGCTAACCAGATATCGCCTACGCTGTTCCGGGGGAATCCTCGATGTAGAAAAGGATTCTGCCGTTTGGGTCTCAGGCGGCGGGATCTGGATATCAATTGCTGCTTCTGCTGTTTGATCACCGGAAGAGGCAGCTGCATTCCAAATTGGTGGATTAGCGACCGATAGTTTTATATAACAGACACTACGTATACATCTTGATGAGTTGTTTATTCAATTGATTGGATAAAGGGGATTGGACATCAGCTCAAATACATGGAAGTGACGACAGTTTCGACGATGGAAATGATATTTAAATGGAGATTATACCGAAGAAACAGAGTAGTCTCTCGAGTGGAGCTCGAGATATCCGACACTACGCAGTATATATCCAACACATTCCGGGGGAAACTCGACACATAAAGGACTCCTCCTCTACCATTAGGTCTCAGGCAAAGAGCCCGGGTGCCAATTGCTTGTTCACTGCCTGGTATATAGAAGACAGCTGCGTTCTCTGCTTGGAAGACGGCCGCTCAATAATTTTATGCAAAGAGGACTACTTTGACATTCGGACGAAAGACTTATACGATCCCGTATATACACACAAAATTTAGTATACTTCTTTCTCAGTATACACAAAAATAACAAAGTTGAAATAGAAATTAACTCTCTATCGCTAAATTCTTGTTTTTGCATGTAAAAAAAATAATACAACCGGAAAATGATTAAATAAGGAAGATTTGAAAAATATAAGTAGGATTTTAACTTTTAAGTTACACTGTTAAATCTATAGAGTCAAATTTAATCTAATGTTAGTTAGTCGCCACTGCTCCTATTAAATATATCGTTATTTTTTACCAAAACGATAATTAAATTTGACACTATATCGTGACACTATATTATCAAGTTGGCACTATATAGTGTCAAATATAACCATTGTTTTAGTATAAAATAACGATAAGAGTAGAAGCAATGGCGACTCACGTTAAGTTAAATTTGTCCCTATAGATTTAACAGTGTATATAGCGCTATAAAAAGTTTCTAGATTACATAGTCTTAAATAGCTTTTGTTCTTTTCGCGAAATTTATTTTAGTTTCTTCTAATTTCGTATTCTCAGACTATGTACTTGTAGTAAAGTATAGATATATTCTTCAAACTCCTCTCCCTTTCTCTTAGCAAAATTGCAAATCCCCAAACCGAATATTATCACTATTAATGACGCTTACGTAGTGCCATACACTTCGCTATAATCCAGTGTATCGATGTTTACAAGCGAAACGTGAGATTGGCGCGTTTCCTACTAGGTTACACACCAAGCGAATAATTGATAGCAAAGTGATGATAAAAAATGAAAAATGCACACTGAAAAAAATTTTTGATTGAAAATGGATGAATCAGAATTTTTACGTTACGTTTACTAGAATTCTAGTTAAGATAACCGAAATTCTGGTTGGTACAACATTTCAGGTATAAAATCTACTAGAATTCTTATATTTCTAAGAATAATTAGAAATCAGAATTTTGATTATCTGCACTAGAATTCTGGTAGATTTAATCAGAAAATTCTGATTTGTCCATTTTCCACCAGAATTACTATTTAATCCTAACCATTTTTCTCAGTACATATTTCAATTTTTTAAAAATTATAAATACTCCTTTTTTTTGTTAACCGCACGTATTTTGCTGCTATTATCGAGGTAAGAACCGAGCGGCGACTTGGGAAAGCACCTTCATAAGAGAACCTTCATCGAGCGTGAAACACACGCCGACGCATTGTTCTCGGGATCTTGCACGGCACATGTGGGCCGCGTTGTTGCGCCGACAGCGTGAATTAAGCGATCTTGGGCCAGTAATTCGCCGCCGTCGCGTCTCTTTCATTCTCCCTCGCGAGAGATCATAGACACCTGTAATATAGACGCGGAGAGGAAAATTGAGTTAACCAGCCTCGCCGTTAATCGACGCTGAAACGCGGCTGTCTGCGCCTCATCTCTCACGTTGCCATTCAACGCAATCTTCATCGTCCTCATAATTCAGTGATGATGAAACGCCGGCCGTACCAGCGGGAGTACTTCTGCAGAATAAAATCGTGTGCGATATTAGGTATACGTTGGAGACATCGTGCAGGGACTGATAAGATAAACTGTATTTCTAAAGCTAACAGTACGTATAAAGATAAATATTTTTACAAGAGTCTATCTATTGATTCTAATTTGCCATGACCTGCAAGTGTTTGTATTACAAAATATCCTTCCGGTTTGCGAATTAGATGCAGAAATATAATTTTGTATTGTAAAGGATTTGTTTAAAAATATGACACACTATTATTAGTTGTGTTTTATTACATTGAAATATATTAAATTTTCATAAATTATTTGTTTAAATAGTGTCAATTAAAAATATTTAGTAAATATGAAGATTTATTTGGTCCAAGAATCATTGATTTGATTTAACTATAATCGTTTCTTTTTATTAAGCAAAAATTTATTTACTGTAAGTAAATGGTTTAGGTACTTTTCAAATAAATATTAATTAAAATTTAATATATTTTTTTCTTAGTCTAATCGTTTTTTTATGGTACACTATGTTTGGTCATCAAACATACAGTTACTAAAAATTTCCGACTAATAAGTAGTTTTATTGTATTGCTCAAATAAAAAAAATTTTACAAATAAGGGTTTAGTATACAAATTTAAAATATTCTGATATTTAAAATATCGTGCTGTTAAATTGATTATAAAATTTTATCAATTTATAATATAGATTGTGTGAAAAACAGATTGACAAATATTGTTGTGAAATTAATTGTTAGCCAGAAACTTTTGGCGGCCACTGTATATTGACAATTCAAAATTAGTAGCTAGTAATTTTCGGAAGTAATTTTAGGACGAAGGTGGCTGGCAGAGCTGCAAGGGATAGGCATTCGATAAGCCGCGTAAGCGTGAATTCTCACAGATTAACGCGAGCATATGTCGAGAACGACAGCATTTGGTGGCGAGGCGAGAAGTATGGAATCGCGTCTGGCATTCACCTTGAAACCTCTCCGTAAAGATCTCGTGGACGGGTCTTCGTGGAATCCTCGATGAGGCGGTTACCCTACAACTGGGACGCGCGATACGCTTGGTAGTCACAAGTGTGCCTCGTCGTCATCGTCAACGAGTTACAGATACGTGTCATCCAGAGAGTGACGCCTGTCTCGTTCACTCTCTGTGGAGTGTGATGTGAACGTACATCGGCAATCGTTTATCGATCACGCGATGGATGTTTACATTATTCGGTCAGGCATGTATTTATACGCAATCACGCACAGGCAAAGACGTTCCCTGTTGACTTCCAGCACTAATTGAAAATGACAGTAATCGCTATTTCGGATAGATTGGATAGAAAAATAAACGAGTGCCAAGCGTTTATATAAAGAAAGATTATTATTTTATGTGTGTCTAATGATGTTTTTTAAATTAGTAGGTTATATTAGCTTAGCCTCACAATTAATTCGGCGAGAATGGTTTTAAATTTTTTATTTTAATATATTATTTAAAATCTCTTTATATCATATGAGATGTAATTATATTTTTGAAAGTTACGAAGTAAAAAATGATATAATTATATATACAATTTTTATGATTTCATATCGGACATTAAACATGTCAAAACCCGATTTACAGAATTATTTATTTTCTAATATGAATGACATACACAATTAATGTTTCTAAGTTGATTATAACAAGAATTTTATTAACTTATAATCTAGATTGCTAGATAGACTGACAAAATTTATCGACTGATAAAATTATATGATCAGAGTTGGAAACTCTTGCCACTGTACGTTAGCAATTCGAAACGTATATTGACGTGAGGTAATAGTCGGACTTAATACTTCACGCGCATTTAGCAAACGCGTATGTCGGATTTTCGCTTTTATTTAGCTAATACGAGAATCGGGTAAATGTCAACGGACACCGACAATCCGACGGGACGACGTATAGCGCTAAACACGATGGGAGTACGGGAATACGGGGCAAAGTGTCCGAAGTGCGATGTGGGGAAAAACGCGCGTTAATGGCGACACGACAGAAATCAATCCATCGCCGGTGCGATCGCGTAGCATGGGTCGATCGTATCTCATAATAGGAAGTCCGTGTTGCCCTGCTGCTAAACTCTCATACCTGCTATTCCCCGACGACCGAGAGTAGGCAGCAGAAAGAGAGAGAGAGAGAGAGAGAGAGAGAGAGAAAGAGAGAGAGAAGAAGAAAGGGCGATGGATATAGAGAGAGGGAGTTTACGGTAGTCGTTTGTTTCTGCCCGAACCGGTCTTGCTTCGTGGATAGTGGATACTCGTCCCGGCAACGTTATCGCGTGCTGACCCGGCTATGGAACCTGGCTTGCCATGAGGGCAAGAGGAGAACAGAGATAAAGGGGGAGAGATAGAGATATATATATATATATATAGAGAGAGAGAGAGAGAGAGAGAATGCGTAATCGTAACAACAGCTTCTTCGGATAATCGATCGATTCGAGACCGGAGCGAGCTTCCCGCCGCGTTTCCGCAAGACAGGGTGAAACGATACTAACCCGGAGCGCGTGCGGTGCCAGGAAACGGGGGATGAAAAGATCTGAAGAGAGAGAGAGAGAGAGAGAGAGAGAGAGAGAGAGAGAAAGCGAAAGGCAGAAATAGGAAGAGGGCGAGAAAGCCAGAGAGAGCTCATCCTCTCTCCTTCCCTATCCCTTCGATCCCTCCGACGGGATCCCTCCCCGTCCTATGGGGCTACCCGCGGCCTCCATCAATAAACTTCAGCTACTTCGTTTTTCCCTCCCGCAGTTTCCCTCCGCCATTTCACCCGCCTCTCCCATTCTCTCTCTCATTCCGCGGAATGGCACCGACGGAAAACGTTTCGGGGAGGAAAAAGATATTTTCCCGACAACACTCTCTCTCTCTCTCTCTCTCTCTCTCTCTCTCTCGGCTCCGGCAACCGGGGTAATCCCCACAGGAGTGTGAAGTAGCTTCGGCACAAGGGGCGTTTCGCGGAAGGAACCAAGGATCCCGGAGGGCAAGTGAAGAGAGTTCGAGATGACGGCGTGATGGGAGGGGGAGAGGGGGGAGGGTGCCGGCGGTGCAAGGGTCGAATTACAATTCAGCGAATATGCGGTCTCCTTTCTTAATATCCCTAACTTAATCCGGCGGCGCGCGCGAAGAGCGCGTCTAGAGAACGTGGGCGTAAATTGATGTTGAAAACAGAGTTTCTCGATTCTCGCGCGCGCTTAGCCAACTCCGGCCGGATTCTTCATCTCGATCCTCCGGTCCCCGTCGACCTCGTCTCTCCCGCGCGCGCGTTCCTCCCCCTTCCCTCCCTTATGGAGATATGTCCGTAAAGGGATAATTCTTGTTCCACTCGAAGGAATTCCGTGTACGCATTAACCATTCGTCGTGTAGGATATTTCTGTATGCGCACGCATGTGTGTACGTACGTGCGTGCGTGCGTGTGTTTTTTTTCTTTTTTCCCCCTTTTCGTCGCGGGCTAAAAAGTTATTCCAGTGAAAGCTTTCACAAATATTCTACATGGCTGTGTAAATTTGCCCAACCCGCTTCTACCTTCGTTAATTTATGCGATGTGTGTACAGTGCGCGTCGGGTGCGAGATACTGTATATTATATAGCGAGTACGCGTATTCGACGGAATTTGAATCGAAAGTTTTCTTTGTCAGTCAAAAATATCGCAACCATTCGCACAGCACTCTAATATTTCGTATTAACATTGAAAATCAATAGACTCGAAATATTATAGCAACACCGTAGCAATATTACTTAAAAAAAATTGCATTATTTCGTAAAACATTGCCGCTATATTGCAACAATATTCCTATGTCCGCTAAAATAAAATATTACTGCTATATTCTGCAATATTGCTGCGACATTATGCAATCTTTCAATAATTAATCCAGTTTTATTATTAAATATTTATTAACATCATATTCGAAAATGTACACGACAAGTTATGATCAAAAAATATTCAGAGATCCAGAAAGCACACCCGAAAGGGTTTGGGAATCTCCAAGAGACTCAACTTGATTTGCATAGTCTTCTTATATCACGTCTGGGCGTTTTCTTCTTTGTATGAGAAGCACGTCCATCTTGTGGCGGGGTCCCGTAATATTATAATTCCATTTATTTCTTGAATTGTGATATTACAACATATTGCAATATTTTCTACAAAATATTAAAATTACAATATTTCACAAAATTGTGTGCAATATTTCCAATAAAATATTAAAATTTCAATAATGCAATGTTCTTGTAATATTTTTGTAATATTACACACTATTAAAATATCGTTTCAATATTTCATGCTGTACGGGTATCTTTCAAATTCGATTCAGCGAAGTATATTCTCTTAATTCTCTAGCGATTCCGATGAACTCGACGTTCGATCAGTTTTCTTTGAAATTCTAACGCCTCATCCGTGCATGTGCATCGACACGAATAATTCTGCCCACTGGACATAACTGCACGATAACCACCTCGTCGGAACTTCCGTCTGATCCGTCAGTTATTCTCCCGCGGGTCTTCTTGCGTCAGTTTTCCGTGGTTTGTCGGCTCGGCCGGCGCGGCGTGGTACGGGAAGCGGAGGTGGAGTTGCAAATACAAATTGCCGCTTCCTTTCATGCGAGTCTACGTATGTACGTCAAGGCGGAATCGCGAGAGAGCCCTGTGCGCTTCGAGCCGGCCGAATGGTACCGATAAACGAATAAACGCCAAGATTCAAGATACCGGCCGCGCGCGCCGGTATATTTCTCGCCGGCGGCGGCGCTCGGTGGATCTTGATAGGGAGAGCGAGAGGTAAACGGAAGACTCGGGGCTGGAGAAAACTATCGAGATCTAGAAGACTGATTACCCGACGCATTTCTTCCGAGAGCGGGTGCGCGCGCACGTTCGTCCGCTCGCTCGCTCGTCCGACCGAGCGCTTTATTCGCGTCGATCGCGGCCTGAGGTCTTTCAATTATTTCCTTTTCCCTTCTTTTTTTTTTCCCTCTTTTCGAAAGCAGCTCGACGACTACCCCGATAAAAATCGTCGACTCCCCTTTTCCCCCCAACTCGTGCGTTTCGCAATGTTCTCTCGCTCGAGATGCGAACTGTTGTATCGCGATTTCAACGTTTCGGAAATCGATACCTTTATTCTCTCTTCCTTTTATAAATTGAATAAAAGTATTAAACGTTTTTTAGATGCTGTACTACAAAAAGTAACATTACATAAATACTACAGGTACAAATTACACAATTTATAGTGAAAATATATAAAAATTGTGCGTTTAAAAAAAATAGTAAATATTTTTACGTCTAATTGCATATAATACATCTTTACATTGGATGAAAAATTACAATTATAGTTTATAGTAGTATATTTTATGTTACGTAAGTGTATAATAATGTTTTGTAATATTATATGACATAATGATGATATCACACATATTATATTTGCACTTTTATATGTATATTTGTATACATCAATAAAATAAGTTCAAGAAAAATGATACGTTGATAAATTAATATCTAAATATTTCTATAAATTTAACTACAATTGTAAATTTACTTTGCAAATTGTTCAATTCTTATGAAAAAAAAAAAATTTTATTTGTAAACTGTGACTTCACGTGTGTATAAATATATATCTTTAATAGCGAGTCGTAAAATTATCTATTATAATTGTTGTATAATTGATATGTAACTGTAATATAATTACATGTAATTTTACGTGTAACTTTTTTACAGTGTGCATCGAAATATAATAATAAATAAGATAAAATGTCGGGCAATACATTCTCGAATCTTACAATTATAAAAAAATACAACTTAAAATTACAACCATATAGAGACACTAATTTCTTTCCCGTTTATCATTAACGAAATAGAAATTTTCACTATGCTCGAGTGTTAAATTAAATTTCTTTGAAGAAGCTTTTGATTAAATATCTCTAATCTTCTAATGCTCCTTTCCTTCGTTCTCCAAGACTCTTTCATCACTCGCATCGTAATACGAAGGGTCATTCTTTGATCGTTCCCGCGTTCGCCTCCGAGAGGAACGGCGAAATAATCATTATAGCCGTCGGTGAGGGATGATAGCGCGGGAAGAGTAACGACACGAGAGAGACAGTGATAACGAGAGAGACGTGAGAAACGAGCGATGTGCCATATGGTCCACCGCACGGTTGCGTGTTCTTGGCGCGCAAAGCGGAACCCGCGAGCGGACTAATAAGTCAGGAACCCCGTACCGGTAACGAGCGTGCCAGTCGTTATACACCACGAACCTGCGAAGTATCTAGACAAGAAGCGAGAGACAGAGGAATCCTTCGATCCCGAAGGCACTCGCGTTTGTAAATTGCGCTCATGAAGCCTCGATTTTACGAGACCCGAGAAGATTAGATTCTCTTTCGCTCGCAATCGAGCCACCGCAGTATCACTTTTTGAAGAGACACATCCTATCTCGCACTCGTGTCTATTCACGTATACGCACGTAAATTTGCAGCTGGAACGAATTTCGATACCGGCACGCGGCGCGCAGGGCGCCTACGGCGAAATTTTACAGTAGAGTTAATGAAAGAGGCAATTCGCATGGGAAATTAAAAGGTTATTGCATGTATAGCTATAAATGCAAAGAGATAACGGATGTCAGTTAATTTTAATTACACTAAAAAATTATAGAATATATATATATATATATACACACCTCCCCGAAAGTGTTTCATATTAATACCTGTAAATGAATTATTTTCACGCTCGAATAATATAATGTGGAAATTTTTTGTAATAAAATATTTTGTGCGTAAAATTTGCGAGTGTATTTTGCGTATATCAGGGAACTGAATAATTTCAAATGTTGAAGGGTGAAATAAAATCTGATGATTTGTTAGCGTGCTATCTAGACGGGACATGCGCTCGCCAGATTATCCCAAATTTCGCACTAAATCGAGCTATGAGATTTACAGCATCGATTTATTTTCATACCAAATACCGAGTCCTCGTCAAATGGAGATTTACTAAACCGGCCGGCGCGGAAATAGCGCGTCCTTTAAATAGAATTTTAGCCGGAATCGCCAGAGATATTTACTACATACGATTTCATTAAGCCGAGAGTACATTAAATCCAGATTTTGCTTTATATGCAATGCAACAGCCAACACACTTGTTTAATCCTTAACAGTAGTAAGCGGTTTATAGTAATGTACGTTCACGGCGGCAGAAGCTAAACCGATTTGTCAATAGTTGTAAGTATTCTCGATTTTTCTCAGAATTACATTCTAAAAAACGGACAGACATTTCCCTCGCGAATCAAACTAGAACTCGTAAACAAGCCAATAAATTAGAAACTGAATCTACCACCGAGGATCCACGGATCGAGGAAGATATGGAGAGGCGCTTCCTTAAAATATTTTTATTGTAAAATATTATATACATTTTTTTAATACTTTTGAAATTAATCACAATTATTTCAAAAATGTTTTTTAATTAAAAAACTCCTAATAGATATAAAAAAAGATTCCATTATATTATTCTTCTTTTACTGTTAATACAATTTTTGATAAAACGTTTTATGAATTATACATTTAAATAATACTTTTTCCATAATAATTTAAATATTAATAATTTAATCTTTTTATCTATTTTATCTTTTCACATTTGACCTTAAAATAAATTTCGCTTGCGGGGCGCATTAATGGTCCCCTTTCCTTGACAAATCTCTGGATCCGATGACTGAATCATCTCAATGACGATTGGGCGATTTGGCGCGAATTAAGGTCTCGGCCGCGTACGAAGGCGAGAACGTACGAGTTTCGCGTAAAGCAGCTTGGAGATAAAGTGCCGGACGACAGCTTGATCGCGAGACAGCTGTTCACGCTCTCTCGGCACTCTCCACATAAAATTAGAAAGACGCTCTCGTCGTCGTCGTCGTCGTCGTACGTTGAGATCACACAGCGCAGAAATGCACTCTGCGTAGATATTCTCTCGTGTACGCGAGCTCTTTCGAGTGTTGAGAGCGAGCGAGAGAGAGAGAGAGAGAAAGAGAGAAGGAGGACTACAGCTGTCTCTCGGAAGAAGGGCTATCGTTGTCTATTAGCCGGCATCGAGGCGGAGGACCAGCGGGGTCCGGGCGGATGAGAACCGTGCGCGGGCACGTCGTGCTGCTATTTATACCAAATCCGTGGGCATACCGGATCGGTGGCCGCAGCAGAACGCGTTTGCTCGCCTCGCTTGTACGAGCGCGTTGTCGCGCCATTTACCAAAAAGCTAGCGAGAGCTGCGAGAGGAGAGAAGAGGAGCCATATCACGTCCGGCGAAGAGCATCGGTATCTCCGGCACTCGGAGATTGCCATTTTTGCTCTTTTGGACCCGCGAGATAGATTTCGTGTATTCACCGCGATTGATCCGCTGAAAACTGTATAACTTTTTTTTTATTCTTAGACTAATATTGTCTAAAATTTTTAGAATGAATTGTGACTCTGAATAGTGAAATTTCATTCTTAAAAATTGAAAACGGAATCATTCTCTTTTTTTAAAACTGGCTCAATTTTCGTTATTTAGAGTGAGATTTCACTCCAAAAAATTTAGAGAGCACATTTGTCCGTTTTGTCTTTCCGCGCGAGAAATTTTTCAAGCGTGTTAATTGACTGCTAGACAACAAAATTTTTGAATCTCTCTATTCTATGACCAATCAACAGGCTTGAAAAATTTATCATACGATAAAAAGGAACAGATGTAATATTAGTCTCATTCATCGATATGTTCATTAATTTGTAAGATGCATGTCTACTTTGCCTTTATCATGTGTTGCCATTTTTTTTTTATTTTTTTGAGACGAGAGATATAACGGCCTTCCAGATATTATAGACTGGGATTTAAAAACATCGGTTTTGGTATTTTTATGGTTATTCGAAGCCCCGCGAGGCACAATATCATATTTCATCTCCATCTCTAGTTCTTTTTTTATCTTTTCCTTTCAGTCATGAATCATTCTCTGTTTCGGATCTTTTTCAATTTTACAATATCATCCCTATCTGATTTTTAGTATCTCACACGTTTTTATAATTTTTATTTTTATACTCCACGTACATATACAATTTTTTATTATATAAAATCTTTTTTATTTATTTTAAAATGTTTGATTTTTTTACATTGACACGAAATGTCGGGTGTTCTATTTTACATCGATACACAGCAACGCACAATTTTATGCCGGTATATAAAAGTGCATCGCGATGCGCGACTATACAGATATAAAACAACGTATGATTTTATATCGATACGTCAACGTACGACACTGTACGTCAATCGATGTGTGCCTATTGCAGCGCCGCCGAAATATTTAGTTTTTGCATGATTTCGCAGTGACATACGACGTGAAACTTGCGCCGGGGAAAAATTCGCGCCACCAAACTTGGGGAATGAAAGTCCGCTATTTTCCTGGAGAGACCATTTCGTATATTTCCCTCGCGAATATTGCCACGCGCGCGACTATGGTACGCCCGGCATGCATGCATGCTTTTCGGCGAAGAGCCGAGGGAGAGGAGGGGGGGGGGAGGGGAGGAACGAAATTCCGCAGCGCGTCTCGCGCAAATGCGACGTTTTATTACGAACGACGACGAGAAGTGCGCGCGCGAAGCGTGAAGCCGAAACGACCAAGTGCATCTATTTTTTGTCCTCGTCAACGTTTCTTCTTGGTCTCGTCCCCGCTGATCCCTCGGCGGTCGTCCTTTACCGGGGCAGGGACGTCCCGATGCATTAGTCTCGTACAACTGTTTAGTCTCTACTCGTAAAAAGAATTGTGCGGTCGGGAAGAGAACTTTTCGAAGGGAGAAAACGACGCGCGCGAGCGCGCGCCTCGTATCGAGGTGTATAAACGAAAATAAAAAGAGGGAGAGAGAGAGAGAGAGAGAGAAGAAAAAAAAATATAAAGGAAAGAGAGCCGTGCGGCAACTCTATTTCCGTCGACAGGATACCGAAACGTAAACGAACCCCGGCATTTGCTCCCATCGACGGCGGCGGCGGCGGCGGCGGCGATGGCGGGCCCTTTATGAAGAGCCGAGACGCGGATCGCCGCGTGTTTATGTTCGCGCCACGAATTTTGCCGCTACGTGCCAACAAGGAAACGCACGTCTCTTCTGTCTCTCATTCGATTTTCATGAACTTCAGATACGCCCTGTTAGAAAGCGGCCCGAAACGAAAGACGACAGCCGGTGTTTTTTAACCGCGTGCCCCAGAGCGGATTCGTTGGATTTAAAAACAGTCCCGGCAAAACTAACTCGACCTATTTCATTCTATCCGAATATTTTCGCGGGACCATAAGATATATGAAAATAAACTCGTCCCAAACGAGTTTCATGTTTTTGAAAAAAATTTCTATCTACGTTGTTTAATTCCTGGGAAATCTTTCGCGTCATTCTTTCTCGGTGAAACATCCGTGGGGGTTTGATTAGATCAGTAATGCGTAATGTTTTTTAAGGATTATTTTATTTTGTTTGCATAAAATATAAAATTTCATCCTCCGTGCAATCGTATTTTTACTTTCTCCATTCAGCTCCAGTTTTTTTTATTGTTCTAGACTTTCGAAAAATATGAAAAAATTCAAGTCAACAGAGTTGTTTTTAACATCTCTATTACATTATCAAAGTTATTTAACAAAATATTTTAGAACGTGTAACTGGATTTCTGTGATTCTATCTTTTTTTGGAAAAATATGACACTAAAATTTCGCTTGTATCAAAAAAGATTCAAACAAATTGCAGATGGATGGATAATTTTACATTTTGGCCGCAGATTGCATCTTATTGGATTATATCGTTTATTTGCTGTAAGACTGGCGTAACTAAAAAATTATAGAAAAAGAATGAACACAAGGAAAAAAAGAAAGAATATGTATTTATTCTTCCATTTCAATTATTACATCAAATTTGCATTTCAAAATTAATATTAAAAAATTTTAATAATTTTTTAAAACATTCGCAGTCATTTTCTGGAAAATTTTCTTTCTCAAGTTATGTTATTGTAGCGAATGAGCAATATAATTTCACTAAATGCGACAAAAAGAAAAGTCAACCTCAAAATTATACATATCAAAGTAATAAGAATTCTTAAAATTAAAAACAGCTATAAAGAAAATGAAAGAGTACAGCGCGCAGTTAGAAATACGCAAATGATAATGTAAAAACTTTTACTATTTCAATGTAAGAAGATAATAACATACTTTACTTCGACTCTCTTTGGAATCATTCTTAGCGATTGATTTACAATTTCAAACAATTCCTCCTCAGCCGAACAAAGTTTTGTCATTCACAGATTAGTATTATAAAACATATACTAAAATACATTGACAATATTAAAATATTCAAATTTTATGTTAAGTAAAAGGAGTGACTCACTTCAAGAAATAGAAAAGTCACACTGAGAAAAGTGTCTAGTTGGATTCTGAAACCCAAACGTGTCTAAAAGATGTCATAAAGAAGTCTTCTAGACATTGCATGTTGTCTGAGAAATGGATTAAAATTTTTTTAAGTCATTAAATCTACTAAAATTCTAGTTGAGATAAATTAACAGGAATGTTAATTCATAATTAGAATCTTCTGATTCGTCCATTTTTCTCAATATACAAGTTTTGTAAGAAAGAGAACTAGCGAGACGTACAATAAACGCAATGCAGGCACCAATAATTACATAGCGATAACAAGGTATCGTTATACATCGACCTCACGTTATACATCGATTTTCGCGCGCAATATCTCGTGTGTTCGTTATATCGCGGGCAAATTGCATTAAGTAATAGGCGCGGCATTATATTCGCACTCGCGCTCGATGATAACACATTTCATCGAGCCGCAGTATACACTCCAATAAAACAATACTCGCACGGCTCGATTACCGGGGAAGATTAAATAAATGACCGGACGGGGACAATCGCGCGTCACGCTGATGAAAAGTCCACTCCAGCCGCCCCAGCCGGGCGGTCGGCAGGGCTATTTCTAAATCCCAGCCAGCCACAGACGAGAGAAAGTTTTCATTATCGTCAAACAAGCGGGCAACTATCCGCACTCTTGACTTCTCTCCACTCGGCTAGCCGCGCGCGTATCATCTCCCAGGTGTGAAAAGTGCGATCGATTAACCCCTCGAGCGTACTCGCTCGGATCACTTTTTGCTAACTTCGAGCGGAGTTTTAACGCGAAATTGTCGGGAAATCTTTGCGCGGAGCAGCACACGGGAATTGTCCGAAGTTTGTCGCGCTGTTCGACAAAACGATCGGCGCGAATTGAGTTGTGTAGTTTTAAGTATTGACGTTCGTTCTCGAACTGATAAATAGACTGTTATTTCTTTCTTCTTAATTTTATATATATATATATATATATATTTAGAAATAAAAGATTACAAATGTCCCTGAAATATCAAACGTTCCGTAGAAATTGATGCAGATATCCCTTTAGACAAATGAATTTCCAATCGGATTTGTAACTTCGCGCAAACAAGCTGTGACCTACTAACAATGGCATCCCTGAAAAATTGCGTTTTAAACATCAAGCGACGAGCATAATGCAGGAATAACAATAAC
>Ga0157363_1002349_pt1 | contig 16633 bp, 9 predicted proteins | sample AttsexASBM1_FD_111477 | JGI IMG/M metagenome (GOLD analysis project Ga0157363, IMG submission 111477) | Fungus gardens microbial communities from leaf cutter ant in Ribeirão Preto, State of São Paulo, Brazil - Atta sexdens ASBM1 | ecosystem: Host-associated > Fungi > Mycelium > Unclassified ... | reverse complement strand
GTTATAAGGACATCATTCTTGATGTCGCCTAGCATTAAACGCTATGTGGGAACGCTACAGCCACTTATTTCGTGCCACGCCGGAGAGCCTGCGTCCCCACATTAGGTTATATCATACTATTGTCCCCTGTATATGTTGCGGATCTTGTGTGGTACCCTGCATCTGCGGTGATTGGCAGGGCGAACCCATTGGACACTGAAGAGAGGGTGGATCGTAGAGACCACCCAAGGAACCGCCAAGGCCTGCGCCGAGACTGGGTCCGAAGGCTGCATTAAGTTCTGGCATGGAAGGCAGACCTACGTCGAGAATACCGGTATTGCTAGCTCCAATACCAGCCTGCGAACCTTCCTCTGGCGGTGTCACCTCCAAACCAATTGAGCCATTCAAGGCGATCTTGATCGAGTTGTGATTGGAAGGGTGTGAAAGCGCACCCAAACCGATATCCTCCAAACTACTCTTTCTCCTGGTCGTCAAACCCTGCCTCAGAGAATTACTGCGTCGCAGCAAAATATCATCGACCACTCTCAATGAGTTTGAACGACCGCGCAAAGTACCGGCCACGGTAGGACTATCTGGTAAAGACAGTGAATTTGACTTGGTCGTCCCTAAAGGTGGCGCCCTGGCTAAACCTATGCTGGAACCGCGACGACTACCCGGTCCGCCGGTCTGCAGACCTGCTGCTGCAACTGCTGCGCTCATTTGCGATACTAGTTGCGCCGAACAAAAACTGATGTTACTCTTGCGGCGAGAGTTGTGTCGTTCGAAGGTCTTCTGTGCGGAGAACGGGCTGGGTCGCACCAAATATACAATGTCACCTTCTTCGAGTTTTAGATCGCAGCTTGGATTGATAATCACATAGGAGAGACTATTACGCTTCTCCGATACATCGTCATAGTCAGCAACCGGGAGGTTTAGCGATTCCATCCGTGAACGCACCAAGTTCGCAATCTCCGCTCGTTCGATCTGCTGCGCATGATTGTCACGTGCCTCATCACCAAGACTCACCGAATACTAGCAGTATATGAAAAAGATATAACGTATTAATATAAATCTGCGCTTGTGCACTGAAACAAGTATTCTGATGTGACGATCGATAATATCAATGAGGTGGCCTAAATAATGCATTGATTATTCCACCTTTTAATTTTGTATAATAAAATAGTGATAAAATAGTGTTGCATTGTGCACTCGAGATTACGTGCTCTTTATAAAGTGCAGAATAAAGTAAAGAATTGCAGTTTTTTGTAGGATATTGTAATGCAAATAAGAAACTTTGTAATACTTTTTAATCTTGCAATCTTGTTGATCGAGTGTGTGATTGTTGTTCGTTATAAAAAGAAACTTTATAAACTTGTCGAGAAATCGGTTAATATTTATATGTGAACTATCAAACGTATATAACGTACATAACGTAATAAATTCAAATTGACAAATATGTGCATATTTATCTTTTCATATGCAACAAGTGGCTTAACGCGCGCAGCTTTTATGATATTACAAAAACTGTTATCGCATTTCACTGTTATCGCCACCTTCTCGATATCGGCTCTGAACGCCACAATCGATCTTAAATCTATATAACAGATAAGAACATCTTTGGCTTCGCGAAGACGATCAAAAATTCCTGTGTGTGTGTAATCAATCTCGGGGAGATACGTTTCACATGCGCTGCTGAGCTGCGGCAGACAAGTCTGGACGTCCATCAGAGAGAATGTGAATGAGGAAGAAGAAGAGAGAAAGAGAAAGATATGAAGAGGCAGAGCGATAGTGAAATAGAAGCGTATGAAGAATAAGATAGAAGTAGGTTAAAACGATCAGAAAGAAAGAACAGCCACCACGTCGACGTTTTACTCACAGCAGATGCACCCTTGTCACGGGTACCGCAATTTGCAAGGCACGAAGCAGCCGCCGAATGACGCACCTTGTACGTCACACCGACGCCGGCGTCGCTTTCCGCATCTGAGTCGCCCTGTTAAAACGACAAGCAATTCTACCCTTACTAATGATAGCGCATCTACAATGCTGCGATTTCGTATAGCGTCGCGGCCGTGTTTCGCGTCTGAATACAGCACGTTGCTGTGGCTCGATTAGATCGCTCGCTCGATTTCTTCCATCGAAGTGCTTCTCGCTGAGGACATTAACACTCGAAAACACAAGCGCTTTGTATTATATGTATTTGTTAGACGAATTGTGTTTGAACGGCCTATCGTTTTTGATTTAGTAGAAGAATTTTATCTATCAAAGCATACACTAAAGTTCATATATTATCAAAATAATTATTAATTAAAATTCTATTATTTTCTTACTGTATTTTATATATTAGAGTTTAAACGAAAGCTGTATGCATCGAGCACACTAAATCTAATACTATGCATGTCAAAGACGCAAAGACCAATGAATTAGGGAGATAAACGTGCTATGAAAGTTCGACAAGATGCAACGATTCCGGTTCGTTATTTATGCGCGGTAGGAATAGGCCGAGAAATGCCACGAGAAGAAATGGAGCAGGAAACGAAATCAAAAGAAGGAGCGAGAGCACAACCATGCGCTACTCACAGCCGCCATTCAAAGAATTTTCCTGTTTTTAGAAAATACAAGTAACAAATTCTACTTCGACTATATTTCTTTCTAGATGAGAAATTTAAAATTACACTTACATGCGAGGAATCAGATACAGTAGTATCTTGTGTTCTGTATATTCCAATTGGAATTTCGCAGGTAGTCGAACAAAGTTTTTGATATAATCTGCCGTATGTTCTTATCCACATGTCATCCTTCGTTATGCGCATCTGCAATTTCCATTATATTCGCCAATAGTATAAATAATCAAGTATTATAGAATATTTTTTATAATTCTTTAATAAATATATTCATAACTCCTTATAATTCTTATTATATTGCTTCTTTACTTCAAAAGTAACACAACTTAAAAAACGATTCTCGAGTTATTACCATAATAAATTGATTAACATAAATAAATTGAATAAACATTACCCTATCAATTATCAAAAGTGAATAATTAATTCAAAAAACAGTATCAAAATTATCACAAAAAGGATAATTTAAAAAAACTCATCAAAATTGACATAATTCAAAAAGATTAATTTTTTTGGAGTTGTCAAATGAAAATAAATTATGCCAGACTATGTAGCTTTGTCTGAGACATTTTTCCGTGAAAATTAAAATAAGACATTCTGTATATCAAAGGAATTAACTAATATGAAGAAATTAAATATATGTTCATCATATTTGCAGATTTTCTACTAACATAATATATTTTATATTTTCTACTAATATACATAATATATTTCAAAATAACTCTATTTTATTAAATATATTATCATTATATGATAATATATTTTAAATAATTACTTACCGATGTAAGAAATCCAGATCCTGGCGCTTGATCTACTCCCAATAATAGCCTTACGAATGTTATTACGTAATCCTTAACGAATGCTTGATAAAGCAAAGTATCTAACATCGAAGCGCTGAAGACACTGCCAGCGGCGAACGGCAATCGAAACATATACGATATGTGAGATCCTCTTTCCTTTTCTCTCTGTAAACATTACCATTCATCAATTTTATTTACATATTTATAGATAATATCCCGATTACAACATCCAATCGCTCCTAAAATTTGTTATAAACCTTCATACATCTCCCGGGTCTCCCCGTATATAAATATTTCTCTCTTCTCATTTAAATACGCCCCGAATGTGTCAACATTTTCAATCAGGCAAACAATATCAATTTTTAAGTGCTCCAATGAATATTTCTAGCAAACAAATGCAAGCAATAAGAATTGTAAATCCTAAACCATATATTATTATCATAAATAAGTAAAATGTTAAAAATACGTTGTTACTTAAAACAAAATAATTAAAAAAAATTAATCAACATTAATCTAGCAATCTATAACATATCATCAAAGAGTATATTAAATAAAAAAATCCGTCATCCAATGCAATGTATGATGCCATCCAAGAATTACATAAAATGTACTAGATTTATATAATATTGGATAGAATTAACTTTTTCATTTTTTCTTTTAATAATTCCAATTAAATTCGATTTAAATATTGAAATTTGTGACGAACCTTAATATCTATATACATTATAATAAAAACTAATATTTTAAATATTGTACATTTTCGAATATCCGCATCGCATCATGTAATATAGCATGAAAATAATGTGACATAAATAATCTACAACTTTTTTCTCTTCATACAAAAGAATATAAATTAAAAGTTTAAAGATCGAAGACGACAGTGTGACATATCAAACAAAAAAAAAACGAAAAGTTAATTTCTAAACTTTTAACTTGCAAATTTTTAACTTGCAAAACTAATATGTAAAAATTTTAAGATTTATATTAATACCAACGTAATTAGGATCTTAAGGATCTAAATAATTAGTTGCGGCCATATGAATCGTGACGTCTCAAAAGCGAGAAATGATAGGTTGAAGTTTCTTATATGTCATTTGTAAATAAAGAAAATTTGGATAAAACAAAATAAGATTATTTTAAAATATTTGTAAAAATGAGCCAAAGTTATCCTTATCACTTCTGTAAGTAGCGTAAAAGGTAGTGAAGTAAAAATACCCAAAGCTTACTGCAATATTGTTGGAATTACATTACAATTTTTGAATCATTACGCGTGTCACACATCTTGCATGACTCTCAATGTATATATAAAAAATGCCAGGTAATGCAAGTTAATTGAATGTGTCATGCTTTGAATATAATGCAGAAAAATAAAATAATATATGTATATATTTGCGCAAAAAATGAAAAAAGTTTATGATATTTTCAAGGATTCTAATCTATTTAGCATCAATTTCAAGACATGTGTTACCATGTTATAATATTTAATTTAATATTAATGTACGTGTACTAAAGAATAGCTATCGCTATATTGAGTGCAATGAGACAATAATATGGGACAATACAAGAGATAATCAGTTAATTATGATTCATGCATCGATACCTATAATATATAAGTTCATAAGCGACTACTTTTAAAATGTTCATAAAGTTATCAATGTTTTCTATGTTTTCATCGCTCTTGTAAAATATTTCATAAAATAATAATTATTAAAAAACTTCTCTATCTTAAAATTTACTATTGAGTACTTCTAACTAATATATGTACTTAAAAATGATTATTTATAATCGACTTATTATTCTGATTGTATGTATAATCAATTCATAATTAATCATAATTAATATAAAGATTAAACATTTCTTCCAATAATCTACATATTTGTTTGAAAAAAAAATTATTTATTTTGTACGAAATAATATTCATATAATGACCAATTTAAAAAACTGATACTAAAAGTTATAACATAATCTCTACGATTTATTCTCTTTAGAATTTTATTTTAAAAAATTTTATGGATTCTTTTGTGTATATATCGCGAACCAAAGAATAAAGTAAAGATGCGATGGCATTGATAAAGTTGACAAGCGGCACGACGACGGATGGATGCGGAAAGCAGCACTTAGAGCAAAGTGATTTCCGCGCGGAGCGATTTTACTCTCGTAATTTCTCCCCGCTTCCAACGGCATGACTTTACGAGGCTGGTGATCGCAAATCTTAGGAAGCGTCCTTTTAAGTTTGCCGCAACCTCGCTATATCCACCGAAATTAGATTTGTATAAAAGCTATGCCGGAAAACAGCAAAGTAGGTCAAAATATAGAAGAAATAAATTTATAAGTTCCAACTACAAAAATATTTTTTGTTACAATTTTACCGATATTGATAAATAAGTTTGCGTCGGATTATGCAAAATATTAATTTTATGATTGATGTAGTATTTTTAGATCAGGTGAATATTAATACGAGAGCGACGATAACATTAGGTATGTAGCAATCGATCAATCAATTCAACAATCAATCAATCAGAGGTTGGAGAATGAGTGATATCGTGTTACCGGGGAGCCCATCGGAGGCTCATCAGAGTTGTCATCGGTAGTAGCACTGAGGAGTACCTTTTCCATTTTGCTGAGATGCAAAGCGTACTTGTCGTGTGCCCGAAACTGCATGAAACGCATATTGCTCGACTGGGACAATTCTGTTATGCTCTTTATGCTTGGGAAGAATCTATCAAAAAAAGAGAACATAATCTCATAAAAAATGAGAATGTAATACATAATTTTATTAACAGTCCCTCCTTTAACTATATTTACCGTTATACTATGAAAATATATCTTAATTTTCTTATTTAATCTACTAATTTTTATAATCCAATTTATGTAATTATACATTGTAAACATTATTTTATTTTTACATCATTATAAGTAGGCATCAAAATAATCTGTTTATTTAAAGATATTATATTTAGTATATTTAGAGAATAGAACATATACTATGTATTATGTAAAAAAAATAATTTATTTTAAATTAATAAACAGCAATACAATTCTCTTTTGCAAAGTTAAGTTATCAATAATCGGAACAAAAGTTATGAATTATACTCGAAATATTTCACGAATAATTTTCGTTTTTGCAAGACATATCGTGTAAGCGCTCACTTGAACATAGTCTGCACTGCAACAATCGTGTTGCAATCAGCTAGGGTATCTTCCTCGGCGGAATTATTGAGTTCTTTGTTTACGACTACGACGTTTTCCGCCAAAGTAATACCAGCTCGGAGAAGATCATCTAAACAGTCGATAGAACCACGCATCCAATAGACTAATGGAAAGTAGGACACTGCATCAAGAAATGCTATTTCCGGTTTTCTCTCCAGCAAAAGGATGATCGGATTTAATGATGTTTTCGACCTGGCAAATGTTCCTGTTTATTAATTGATCGCTCCTCCTCATATCTATTTATATTAGTTGACCAATGATACAGTATTCCCTTCATTCAATTCCCTTTTAATTTTAATAAATATGCAATTATTCTCTCTCTCTTAATTGGCAACACAAAATACTTAACAATATTTAGCAAAAAGCAACATCCTCTGTGATTGTGATCTATTGTCTTTAAAATCAAATGCGATTTTAAAAATATTTTGAATATAATTATTTTAAAAAAATGTTTAGAAAAAAAAAATATATATATATATACGAAAATATATGTGAAAGATTTTAAAATTTTATATTAAATATTTTATATTAAAAATACAGTTAATTATAAACGGCTTTAGCTAATTAAAATTGGCTTTTAATAACTCTTGCAATTATATTTGCAATAATATTTTAAAATATTTGAGATATTTTAAATCAAAGTATTAATATAATTGTGAAGTAACATAAATTTCTGCTTAATATATGGAAACATTTTATGGAGTTTAGTGTACAATACAAACTGTAATGTTTATCAATAAACAATTATATATTAATAATGCAATAAATACCTAAAATGTGCCCTCAGTGGTATTATAAAATTATAAATTCCATTGCTAGCATAATCCGCTGCCAATATAATGGTTTTATTCTGCCAGTTATATTCTTTGGCGTTTCTATAACTGCAATGCTGACACACCTAATAAAATAGAAAAAAGAATTATGAATGTAAGAAATCGTTAAAATTTTATATATAATTTTTAAAATTTATTTTTATTTTTCAATCTGTAATGTTATACATACCTGAGCCAGCTGAAGGCAACAGAGAGGTTTCTTTTCTTTAAGAAGATAACATAAAGTTGGCGAGACTCCAATGAAAGGTGAAACTGGCGGAAATCCCTTGACAATTCTGTAATATTGTTAAAATTATTTGGCTTCAATCAGCTCTGCGTAAGATGCTAAATTTCGGCATCATGTGCCTGTTGTTAAGTGTCAAATGTTGCTTGGAACGACCCAGTGATATTTGGAGAAAAACGTATTATTAATATGTAAAAAGAACAAATCTCGATTGTATTCCGACTGTATTTCTGTAATTCTTAATGACAATGTCGATATACTTGTTATGCAGATGTATATGACAAAGAAGCTATGCAACAACATAACGATATCGAACTGTCGTTAAAAGTTACAGAATGGAAATTAAATTAACTTTTTTTTATGTTTTGTATTAATATATTTAACCAATATAGGTATATTTATATAATAATTATTTTTCTATAAAATATACGTATTCTATAAAAATATGTAGATCTTCTATGAAAAGAGCTCGAACTCTCTTGAACGTTATTTATTGGTTTTCAGTTCCTTGAAAGCTGAAGGTAAGCCATTTTAAAAAGATGAAAGGGTGCAAGTCAGTTTACACTGTACTCTCGGATTTCTTGAGTATCTTCATGTCACGCGATCCAAACTATAAATAGTTCAATATTGAGATAGTATCATGTTTGACCGGAAGCATTTATCACGCTCGTTATTGTGTTTATAAATTATATACTAAAATTATTTATATACATGATTAATTAGAAATATTTAAGAATTTTTTAATGAGAAAATTAATGATTGTAAATACAAGTTAGTATAGAACTTCAATTTTTATGTTAATCGTTATTAATTTCTTTTTAAATAACAACAAAATTAAAATTACTATTCTGAATTAATATATATATGATATTAATTGTATTTTATTGTAGATTTTATATTATATAATTTTTATATATGGCTTGTGCGATATGTACTTAATAAACATTTAAAATATTACAATGATTTATATTGATTCAGTAATTTAAAAAAACTGCATATATATAACTGCATATAACTGTATATTATATTTATTACAACAGTGTTTTTTCTTGATGTCGAAATACTATTAGTTTCCGATATATACTTACGACCCCATTTTAACGAGCAAATCTCTAAGTTATGTAAGACGTACTATACATAAACTATATTATAATAAGTAAAATTAAAACAAATAAAATATATTTTAATAAATAAATAAGCAAATCAACTAGAGACGTGTAGAAGCGTTACGTAAGAGACTCACCCTTTGAAGCTGCTGGATAGAAGTCGTGCGGCAAGACGGCAGTGCACAAGGACGATGCAAGAAGGAAGACATCGAAAACATCCATGAGGACATATAAGGTGTCAGGCAGGACAGCATCGAGCAGCAATTCAACGGCACCGTCCGGTGCCGTTAGTGAAACAGGCATTGAGAGACATTGAGACAGGATACATTGACCATTAATTTGCACGATTATAATCGATCAAAGATGAATATAAACTGCAGTGCGACAAAACATTTGCGCATAAAACCATCTGATCTATTGTGTTCAATACTTTACACTTCTCACAATCAGAAAGATGAATAAAAATAATACAAATTGTAATAAAAAAAATTCATATGTGGATCTAACTCTGGGGACCTATTTCGAAGCTCAATATTGTTTTGCACAAAAACACATTCCAAATTTTCTATGGAGAGATATCAGAGATCATATTTACTGCTAGCTATATAGGCATAGCACTAATGCTACTTAAGACTATTAAACTAAGAAATATTAAAGCCATTAAAAAATTTTAATTTAAAAAATTTACGATGATCGCGCACAGAGTGTTTTTCTACTCGAGTATTTAAAATGGCTCTGTTGTTTTTACGATATTAAAAGGAAAAATTGTTTGTTTTGAAAGGGTAGACATTATGATAAGCAAAATTTTTTTTTAAATCATATTTTTTCAGATTTCAAGATTATTGCGATATTAAGAAGATTCTAAAGTCTATATTACCAATTTAGTAGGAACACATATATGATTTACATGTCGTTGATATATCATACTATATTAATACGTACGCACACATATGTATAAATTTTCTTATTGATTCATCTCATTATTCTGTGTATAAAAGTATATTAGAATATACTTATAAAAAAATAATTAGATACTTTATATTACTTGTTATAATAAAGTATAAAATATTTCGTAAATTATTAATTTTTTTAAATAATTATTTTAATGTTTTTATATCCATAATAAGTAGAGATAATATTATGTAAAAAATTTTATTTTATTAAAAAAATAGCAATAATCTCGAAATCTCAAAAAATATAACTATGAAAAGAACTTTTTGCTTATCATAACTTTTACTTTTTCCAAACGAATAATTTTTCTTTTGATATTTTATTGTATTATTAAAAACAATATATTTTAGATGCTCAAGTTAGAGAAAACCTGTACATATCATTTATCCTGTCATCTCTAATAAGCCCGTATTTATTCAAAAGTCCGAAAATATTTCTTATCTACTTCTAGCATTTTATATATAGTATAAATGATAAAATACACATACACATATATTTTAATATTCTTCATTATTTACATAAAATTTTAGGGAATGCGTAATCTTTATCTGTACAACAGGCACATAATATTAATTATTACAAAGAAAGTTTTTTCATAATTATATTTTTCATAATTATATTTTCATAAAAAGTAGACACATAAAATAAAAATTAGGAGGTAAAAATAAATTATCTATTAATTATAATGTCAATTTTAAGTAAATTTTTAATCAAAATTTAAGATAAAATTTTATTGTTAATATATTTGAAATTCATAATTCATATTAAAATTTTCCATAAATGCTTTAAAATAATTCATAGATATTTAAGTATATACATGATTTAATATTTTCTGCAATAAATTGAAAATTCGTAATTGATAATTAAGGAAACAAATTTTTAATTATTTTATTATTATAAATATTTATGATAAAACGGCAATTTGGAATTCGTATTAAAATATAGAATATTCAAAGATAAGGTTTTTATGTCCATGAGTACAAACAGGCTCATTAGAGGTAACAGAGTAAATGACGTATATAATGATTATTTACATGTCCTAAAATTTTAAATTAAGATTTAATTAAGATTTAATTTTGAAATTGAGATTAAATTAAGATTTTAATAATATATTATACATTTTTTGATAATTTTACTAATTATAAATTTTAATAATTATAAATTTTAATAATTATACTATAAATTAATCTCTATAAAACTTCAGATTCGAACTAACGGAACAATATTTTCTAATTGAAACCATTTCTGTTTATTGCATAAAAGTTAGAGGATGCAAATATAGGTCGTTTCATTACACTGTTCGCCCACGCGAACTAACACTAACTTGCTGACATGATCATGATGTCGAGAAAACGTAAGATAAAGATGAAAACATATTGTGAAGAGCCAGGAAGTACACAGCATATTCATATAATTCCCGGAATACCTACGTAAGTACCCTCTTTTTCAATGGCATAGAATTAACGTTACAATGGCTCCTGACGCGTCCGCGTTTTAACACTAATGATGTCATTAAATTAAAAACGTGTCAAGTCGTATTGCACGATTTTTTTTAGAAAAATATGAATGATGATGAGTGACCCCATCTTCATCGTATTCTTCAGCAGAGGTTTTTTAGAATTTCACAATAACGTATAAAATGGAATTAAAAAAATTGGTAACTAAAAATATAATGTTATTAATTTTATGAGAATTTTACTTATTAAGTTTAAAGAAAATATAAATAAAATGATTTCTAATAGATAAAATATTGTACGGCTATTTTCTCTCTTTTTCTGTTAATTTTGCATTGCACAATTTCGAGATTCACTAAGAAAGAAATCCAATTCAAGTCTAATGAATAAAATTTTAAGTCTAATGAATAAAAAGTTAAGTAATAAATAATAAGTTAATAATTTTATTCTAAGAATTAATTTATATACAAAATAAAACATCAATATGTATGTTTAAAAATATATAAATTATATCAGAAAAGTGAATTGCGTACAAAAGTACTTTAATAGTTTTATCCAATTTGATCTACGATATATATAATAATTTAAAAATAAAATATAATTAATTTCACTTTTTTGTTCTTTTTTAAAAAAGTTTATAAAAATAAATCAAAAATTATTTTATAATAAGACAATAGTACAAATTAATATTATTAATTAAATTTATTATGATATTAATTAAATTATTATTTATTTATTCAATTTCGAAAATTTCAGATTTGTCTTTAAAGAGTTATTTATCTTTAGATGTATTGATAGTGTGCAGATACAAAAAATATAAAATACATACAATATGCATAAGTATAAGAGATACGTTTATAATGCACATAAACAAAAAAATCCGTTGCACAAGACCGTATCATGCAGGTGAGACAAAGTGCAAAATTGTTTGTCCTTAGAAAATTTTGCAATTGTGCTTAAAGTCGATATATTCATAACGTATATTAAACAATTCGGAAGAAGAGAAGAAAAGATAAAAATTTTTGCTAATACTTTTTTTTCTCGATTTATTTCTCAATAAGCTATTCTTCGTGCTGCAGTATAGATATCCTTTGATGTAATGTATTACGATGGAAGTCGAGAAAAAGACAAAATACTTACGCGATCTTCTCGCTTGGCGATCTCCAAGGAACATCATCATCCATTTCATCTTCCGACTCGTCAGCTTCGTGGTCTAAGGATTCTTGACCAGGGAGATGTAACGTTGAGCTTGTCAACATATCTGGTACTGGTAGAATACTTGGTCTTCTGCTTCCTAAAATATTTCAAACAAAAAATCTCTCCTCTTTCTCTCTCTCTCTCTCTCTCTCTCTCTCTCTCTAATATATAAAATATCTTGTTAACTTATATCGATACTTCTTTTACGTTTTTAAAATTTATTATATATATTTGTGTTTTATTATGATTTATTATATATAAGAAATTTTATCTTTCAACCTAAATGCATTAATATAATGAATGTGTTGATTTAATATTAACTTAATACTACTTGATTTAATATTGATTTAATATTGATTTAATATTGATTTAATATTGACTTAATTAATATTTTGTTCGTGTAAATTTAAATGATCTTATTGCTATATAAATATTTAATATTAAAAATTATAGTTTTCTTCATGACGCAATTTGATATATAGTATTTAAATTTTAATTTAATAGATAATAATTTATTAAAATTCAAAAACATAGATGAATAGTCAGACATATATACTTTTTATTCAATAAAAAATTTTGTTTAAAAAAGACAATTTTTATTTGTTTAAAATTAATTTTAATATTAAAAATTAAGAATTCAAAGTAATAGAATTCAAAAGTAGATAACTCGTATTCAATTATGTTTTGAAAAAAAATCAAGGCACAAAATTTTAAATTTTTAACATGAGAACATATTAAAATATGACATATTCATGAAGACATTTAATTGACAAAAGAGTATGTTTTACCTTATCCTAAAAATATTATATTTCAAAAAAGTTTGTTATATTTTAAACAAACTTGCATAGTATATGATAATTTTGATTTTATCTTGATTGTATCAACTTGAAATAAAGAAGGAGGATGTCAGCCAACTATTTAATAAATAGATATTTTAATTTTATTATAGTATCATACAAATATTGATATATAATACAAACACTAAAAAATGCATAATTATTTGTTACAATAATTCTAAAAATAGAAATACTATCAATAGAAGTACTATTAATTAAAAATGCTTCAAACTAATATATTTCACGCAAAGGTAATATGTCAAATGCACAAGAATATATTTTAATTCTAAATTTTGTTCAACATTATTTTAAATAGTTTTTAATCATCAGTTTTTAAATTTAAATTATAGAAAGATTATAAGAAACTAAAACAAATTTTTACAAAAATGACAAGCTATAAATAATACTAGATCAGATAATATAATTTTATATTCGACACAATTTTTAAATATTTTCCTTTAGTATATAATAAAAAAAAGTTAATTATTTTTTTCTCTAATTGGAAAGTATTCTTTAGTGCATTAAATGACTAATAAATAAAACTGACCTCTCCTTTGCATTAGAATTTCTGGACTAAGTAGATTTGGATTCGGATCGAGAGATCGTGGCACATCAAGATGATTTCCCGTGATAGGCGTTTGTGGCGTTGATCCTCCTTCTTTTAAGCATTGCCTCGAATCCCCGAATCCGCCGGGATCGAGATAAGTCGCTGTAACATATAAGACCGCGATAAATGATTCTAATATCGAAATTGACTCTCATAATATTCAATGGTCCTACGAAATTGCGGATATATCAAAAGAAATGTCTTCATAATAATAGCTAATAAACATTAATAGAAGAAACATAATGTCATTAAGAAGAGAAATAATTCGATAATTCTGTATTGAGAAAAGAAACGTTATTTCATACATGTATGAAGTTGGCCCCCAATTAAAAAAAAAATTAACTTTCCATACTTCATTCCATTATTTATTATTTGTATATGTATGTACATTTCGAATTTTTGTTTGCACACTTCTATTATAAAAATTATTAAAAGTTGTTTCATATTTCTTTGTTTTACATATAAATAATCTTACATTTTCATATTCTCTACTAAGCATTCAATGTCTTACATCAAATCACATAGTAGTTCCTATATATATCTGTATACTTTATTTGTATATTTTATTTGTATGTTATAACAATTTTAAAAGAAACAAGAATATATCAGTCTAACAAAATAAACATTTTTTTAAGATTAATAATTTTTTTGGCATCAATAGCAAGTAATCAATTGCATTTAAAAAATATTTCTTTAGTATTTCTTTTAAATTCAATAATAGTGAATCATTTTATAGTGAAACATTTCTTTTAATAAAAAATAATAAATAAAAACTCTAAAAAATTATTGTAATTCATTTATAATTATGATTAAAGCTTGATATCTCTTTTTAATTTAATAAAATAATTGTTTTAATATCATTTTTAATACCAAAAATATTATAATTAGAAATTATTACTTTAATTAATACTCGTATGAAACACAATTTCTGGGATATTTTATTATATTATATTAAATTTTATAAATTACTATTTTTACAATTATTTATATTTTTGTTTATTTCAACTTCTTTTTCTATTTTTATCTTCATATTTTTGAATACGTTGAATAACTGATGGATATTAAATTATTATCTTAATGTATATCGGTTATATCGCAACCGAAATCTATATAGAAGATTACCTTGAATGCCGAACTTAGAGCTCGTAACGAAGCGAGCAATATTTTACACTATAGCTTTGCAGTTTCCTATTCAGAAACTGCACTTACTGAAGATCGTTGATGACGACTGCTGAATGGTGTATGAATAGTATATGCACGCAGAATACACATAAAGCGATGTACAAGCGTAAACCACATCAATAAAGACGTAAATGAAGAGGAAGGAATCGTTCGACATTTCGGTCGGTTAATTTTTTATCAACGCCTGTAAATATTTAATCGCACGTGTGATTCGATATGCATTGTTATCCCGAATCTTCCACGTAATTTCGCTTTATAATAGAATAATACACAATAAAATTTAAATAGTTATGACAAAACAACTTTGTGGACAAAGTTATAATTCTTGTGAATTTGAAATTTTTACATTTTAAATCTACTAATTATTTAAGTTATTTAAATAATTTTATAATTCTAATATTGATTTATATATCTACATACATTATATAGAACTAATATTATATTATTTATCAATTATTATTATTAACAGAATTTATATTTTACAGACAATGTTGTGAATTTCTGTAAAGGATAACTAGAAATATTAATATTTTAAAGAATTTGTAACATTTTAAAAGAATTTGATAATATATGTACATCAAATAGTTGCAATTTTTTAATTAATAGAAAAAATTATTTAAACTTGCATTTCAAAACCGCTATCATTCCTTCTTTTTCTAAAAATAGTGCTTACTATTTTATTAATTATTACTGCGACTTTACATTCATAGCTGTAAAGCATTGTGTTTTATGTATGTGTACATGTATATGTGTGATGATATACACTTAATAAACATTATAGATAACTTTCTAAGCAATATTTAACAATGCTTATTAGTGCAACAAATAAAAGTACTAAAAAAAAAAGATATAAATCAAGAAATTGTTAAATATTTTCATGTTCATATCATTTGAACAGATGTTTATTTTGAATCATTGACTCTTTAACGTAACGAGTAATTTTATTCTGAAATACTTTTACTTCAAAACTTCAGTTTTAACATTATGATAACTTTAATAGTTTCTAAAAAAGTCATTTGGAAATAAAAATATTGATTTTCAAAGAGCTAAACTTTTTCAATCAAATAAACAATAAATAATTCAAATTTATAATTATTGGATATCAATCAGGCCTGAACAGATTGTGTAAAATTTTTGAGTTCGTTTGTAAAAATTAGAATCTTCTTAAAATCAAATTTTCGAAATTTTTTGAATCTATAGCCCAATCTAATAATTAATCATTAATAATTAATCTATACTATTCTATATTAATTATTTTTCCGAACTCTGAACATCTTCAAAGGGATCTGATGAACTAATAATATAATATTTTTTAAAGCGAAATAAGAGAGATAAAAATAAAAATTGAAAAAGAAGAAAAAGAAGCATAGCTAGGTGCATGCGACACTCACGGTGGACATTGGATGCGAGTAAGTTGTAGTGTTGGGTTGGTATGGGCGTGCTAGGGAGGACCTGCAAAATAACCTGCGGTAACGGGACCCTGTGATCTTGGGGACCGTTCGATCGGTCCTGCACACGGGGCCCCGTGCAGGTCTCCTGTCTGCAGAGTGTTTCGCTCAGCGTAATGTTACAACTGTTGGAAAATCGTTGGTGCACGTTGGCACCGTTGTTGATTGCTGTACCGTTCCCATCGCCGC
>Ga0157363_1002347_pt1 | contig 16645 bp, 11 predicted proteins | sample AttsexASBM1_FD_111477 | JGI IMG/M metagenome (GOLD analysis project Ga0157363, IMG submission 111477) | Fungus gardens microbial communities from leaf cutter ant in Ribeirão Preto, State of São Paulo, Brazil - Atta sexdens ASBM1 | ecosystem: Host-associated > Fungi > Mycelium > Unclassified ... | reverse complement strand
GAGTTCTCTTGTGAAATTTCCACATTATAACTCTACTGAGAGATTTACTCATTAGTGAGATCATTTGTCATTGTGATAAGTGGTTGCCACAACATTTCACTTAATAGTTAATAAAAAAACTAAATGGTTCAAAATTAATCCTATCTTCCCATGCAAATCTTTATGTGATTTCAGTAAGAAAGAAGAATATGACTCTATTTTATGGCAATGGTAAATAACATTTCAAGCATTGGACTATAAAGAAAAAAAGTTCCTTAATCTTATTAACATTGATGACCTCCCAGTTAAACCTACTTATTCCAAAAATAGTACATAGCTAAAATTAATTAGATATTCCAATACACTATATGCCAGAATGATAAGAGTTATCACAAATTATACTTCTATAGGAGAGTATTATCTGAGATTCTTCTCAAGAGAGCCTTTTGCTTGTTCATGCAGAAAATATCCAATCAAATCTAGGAACCATATTCTTCATAATTACAGGAGGTTTAACAATTACTAGAATTCCAATAAGAAGTTGTTACTAAATTTCATTGCTTTCTTCAAGTTTAATCCAGAAGCCATCTCTTTCTATAAAAGAATTACTTAATGATGTTATGTTGTTGCTATCATAGTCTACTATAGTGTCCTGGGTAATAAATTGTCAATTTTAAAAAAACCAGTTATATAACTTACTCTCAAGAAAACCTGTTTGTCAAGATTGTAAGCAGTGAACTTTAATTATTTTTATTTTTATTTTTATTTTTATTTATTATTTATTTTCTTTTATTCTATTTTTAGAACTTAGGGTTAGGATTAGTGACAACATCACTTGGTCATACATCAGTCATATATGAGGACAGTGATGGTCATAAGTCATGAGACATAAGGGAAAGAAGTAGAAGGTTCTAGAAGAAGTGACATCATATAGCATGAATACCACATGTTGACCTCACGCCTAACACATGGTCATTTAGGGTAGGGTGTACAGTAGTTAGCACAGACTATCTAAATAGATATATAAGGTAGTCTACTTTGTAAAGAGCTTTCTATTGAGTTCTCTTGAGTTTGTTCTTTTACCTAACTCTAAAGACTTAAGTTTATAACACTGTTAGGTATAGTTTACACTTGAAGTAAAAATCCATAAAAGTTATATTAAAGAGGACAGATAAAAGAACTTATCTAGTGATAGATCAAGTGCTTAGACTTGTTCAAAAAGTACAAATCATGATAACTAAAGTGACTTAAGAGGTTAATATGAAATTTACAAAGAGAACATTGACAGAGGTCAAGCAGAAAAGAGGTTATACTAGGGTGTCACAAGAACTATGCAACCCTAGATCTTAACTGCACACTCAAGAATTCAAAGAAGATGATATTAGCTTTAGAAATTAAGAGAAGATGTAGAAACAATATTATAGAATAAGATTAGAACACATATAGCCCTCAAAAGGCTTTTATGAATACAAAAGGATGAAGTTAGGAAGAATATAAAAAGAATATACAAGTAACATCTGCTCACAAATACTTTGTCTTGTTAACACACTCCTAAACAGTGAACCTTACACTGTGTAACAAGTTTCTTTGGAAAATCTAGTAAATAGATTACAAAGCTCCTTAAGAACCTCCAACAATACTATCCATTCTAGGTGATGTATCCTTAAGTCAAACCTTATAACTGAAAATACTAACTGATACTCACTTTTCCAGCCTTTTCCAGACTGCTAGAACTCTTTAAAACTTGTCCAAAAATGATAATAGGTACTAACAATGCTTACTTAATAAAATAGAGGTTAAAACTGTTCTTGAGTGGAAGTATTCAGATAGAGATTCTCTTTCTTACTCCTCTCCACTCATGAATTATATATTAGTCTAAAAATACAAAGAATGGATCTAGATAATGGAAACCAAAACTATAATGAAGCTCTCTGAGATCTCATAACCACATGGCTGTCTCTTTATTTGCAACCCAACATCAATTCAATAATTGATCTCTGTTCTCAAGTACCTATTTCATTATGTTCCTTTCTTATCCAACCATATAAACATTCATAACTCTATAAACTACTCTCATGAGTACATGTATTTTATAGCTAGTCACTCATAAGTGGTATTTTGTTATGATTGATACCTCATAGATGCAACATGGACTAAGGTCAAGAGTAACAATGACATTATCAGCTGTGCCACAATAAGTCTCAGTCAGTACCTCATGTAGTAGATGCCATATCCTTGCTTCATTCTTATGTATATATGACTTGTTCACCTCATGTACTACAGACTATTTCCTCATGGCTCTCTTATATATATAGTATAGATATATTTCTGTATTCTTATGCTTTACCACTTGATATATTCCTCTTACTTCCTCTCAAGTCTTTGCCTAAGTGTAACCTGAGCTCCAAGCTAAGGTCATAACATTTGGTAAAGCATTGTCGAGCTCACCTTGCAAAAGAAGAGATATATAGTGGTTAGTCCATGAACAAATTAGGTGAAGCTACTACTGAACAAAGAAAAAAACACATGTGGTGTAGACCATGAGAAGAACCAAGATAAGTTCAAGATGAACAAACAATATTGAGGTACTGTCAGAAAGACTTGGATCCTTACAGATCATGAATGAAGCTTTAGAAGAAACAAGTGAATGATTAGACGAAGAAATGTCTGTAACACCAGTACTAGTAATGATGAACAACAACACACAGGCTATAATACCAAAGAGCATGGTTCTGGATCCAGGATAGTTTGATAGAGACTGAATGAAATTTGAAGACTGGTGGAGGGGATATTCCTCAAGAGTAACAGGATCATGGAGACTGACGATAGGATCACAGCAATCTTAGCCTGCCTCAGAGGAGGTGTAGCAGGTAGATAAATTAGACAAAGAACTAGGAACCTAGAATTGGGAAGAATTTGTCAAGAAAATCAAGACAATGTTTAGTAACAAGACAAATACAGCAGATGCCGAATGGAAGATTAAGATCTTTAAACAAGGAAAACAAAACACAGTGGACTTCATGATAGAGTTTGAAGTCTTAGCTATGAAGGCAGACATAGATGAGCCACATGCCATCTTTTTACTGAAGAAGAATGTATGACAAGATATAATCAAGGTAATATTGTTATATCCACCCATAACAGCACCAGAGATATTCAAAGAGTGAAAGGTGGCAATCACCTCGGTTGGACAAGGATATGAATCAACAGAAGGATGACAGAATGACAAGACAGAAATAGAAACAACATATAGAGAGCAAGGACAGTTCATGGACATTGGAAAGTCAAACAATAATTTCAAGGACGGGAAGCCTAAATGCTTTAACTGCAACAAGTATGGGCATATGGCCAAAGGATGCTGGAAGAAGAAAGAGAAGGAAACTCGGAAATGTTTCAAGTGCAACAAAAAAGGACATATCACAAAGGACTGTAAAGAGAAACAGTCAATAAAGAAATGAAAGATTCAAGAAGAATCGGATGATGAAGATGACAAAGAAGATGACAAGAAGCAGGGTTTTGGAGAAGATCTTGAGTAGACATGGTATGAGAGATCTCCTCTTTAAATTCTCAAAACAAATATATTATTCCTAACTGAAGGAGTAATGCTGAGAAAGAATTAAACATGTGAGCAAATGTGAAAACAAAGAACAGAAAAAACCTCAAATTCAAGGCACTGGTGGATTCCAAATGTACACACACAGAAATTGATGAACAGCTAGTCAAGAAAAAAAGAATACAAATGAAACTAATCAACTTTTCATTTGAGGTTTTCAATGCAGATGGAACAAAGAACAGAGAGATGACCAGAGTGGTACTTCTAGAAATCAAAATCAACAGACACAAGAAACAGCTAGAAGCTGCAGTAATGGACTTAAACTGAATGGACATATTTCTGGGACATAACTGGCTAGTCAAGCATAACCCAGAAGTCAACTGGAAAAAATGGAACAATACAGTTTACAAGGTGTTCAGAAAGTTGCAAGATGAAACATCAAGATATTGAGTTTAAAACCAAAAGGACACAGGTAATGGAAACTAAGGAACAGGATAACAGTAAAATTGGAAAGGAACCAGACAAGACAAACCTAGAGGATCTACTGGAATATATTCAATCATTCACTCATCTATTCAACAAGAAGAAATTTGAGAAACTACTGGAATAATGGGAATAAGATCACAAGATAAACCTGACAGAAAAGGCTCCAAGAAAGTTAAACACAAAAGCATATGCAATGACATTGAAAGAAAAAGAAGCACTAAACCAATGGCTGGATGAACAATTGAAAGCTGGTTTAATCATAGAATCAAAGTCAAGATATACAACACTATGTTTTTACATTCCAAAGAAAGATGGTTCACTATGGCTAGTTCAGAACTATAGGAAACTTAATCAAGTCATGATAAAAGACAAGATGTCACTACCCTTAATTGGAGAAGTGATTGATAAGTTAAAAGAGGCCAAATACTTCAACAAACTTGATCTTATCTGGGGGTACAATAATATTTGGATTAAAGAAGGCAATGAATGGAAGGCAGCTTTACTAATGAACAAAAGATTATTTGAATTTTCCAGGAACATTCCAAAGAATGATGAACAGTATTTTCCAGGAATTACTCCATGAAGTAGTATTGGCAAACTATATGGACGATTTTGTGATACTGGCCAAGACAATGAAGGAACTAAAAGAATGAATAATTAGGTTTTTGAAGATTATAGAAAAACACAACTCATGTTTTAAAAGATCAAAATATGACTTTAATATGGAGGAAATCCCAATATTTGGGGTAATAGTTGGCAAAGGACAAGTACAGATGGAATAAGACAAGGTCAAGACAGTCAGAGAATAGAAAACACCAACAAAAATCAAAGAAGTGGAAAGCTTCTTGGGATTTGTAAATTTCTATCAGAGGTTCATTCAGAATTTCAGTCATACAGCAAAGCCATTAAACGACCTGAAAGAAAAGAAGGAATAAAAATGGAAAGAAGAACATCAACAGGCTTTCCAGGAGTTAAAGGACAAGATTACAAGTCAATCGGTACTCTCTCTTCTGAAAAGAGAAGGAAAATTCAGAGTAGAAACAGACACCTCAGAACACGCCATTAGAAGAGTATTATCTCAAGAACAGGAAGTAAAATGGAAACTAATAGCTTTCCTATCTAGGACAATGCAACTAGTAGAAAGGAATTACGAAATCTACAACAAAGAGCTATTAGCAATTGTGGAAGCCTTAGCAAAGTGGAGACAATATCTACTAGATGCAATGAAACCATTTGAAATCTGGATGGATCATGAAAACCTAAAGTATTTCAGAGAACCCCACAAGTTAAATGGAAGACAGGCCAGGTGGTACCTAAAGTTACAAGACTATGATTTCATTTTACGGTATATACCTGGAAAAATGAACACAAAAACAAATATTCTATTACAGAAGGATCAAATAGATACATAGGAAGACAACAAGGATGTTCAGATACTCAAGGAAGAATTAGAAGAAATATGAAGAAATAATATGAAGGAACATAAAGTGGAATAGGAGTTAAAGAAAGGAGATGGTCTAACTTGGGAGCAAGATGGAATCATCTATATGAATGGACATATATACATTCTAAATAACAGGAAGATCAAAGAATTAATTCTACAAGAGAATCATAATCCTGCAGATGTAGGCCATCTGTAACAACAAAGAATGATGAAATTGGTCAAAAGAAACTACTGGTGGCCAGAACTCAAAGAAGACGACAAAAAATATGTTCAAAGATGCTTCAAGTGTCAACAGAATAAAGTCTAACATCAGAAGAAAGCTGGAGAACTTTACCCACTCAAAATACTGTCAGGACCATGACAAGAAATCAGTATCGATATTATTGGACCACTGCCCAAATCAAATGGGATAGATGCTATCGTGGTTATAGTGAATTAATTTACAAAGATGATTTGACTAAAGGCAATGATAGCAAATGTCTCTTCAGAAAGAATAGCCAAGATCTACTGGGACAAAATCTGAAAAATGCATGGGATTGTAAGGAAAATCCTCAGCAACAGAGGACTATAATTTGTGTTAAGATTTATAGAGGAATTAATGAAGGCATTGGGAACCAAAAGGATGCTTTCAATGACATATCATCTACAATCAGATGGACAAACAGAAAGGATCAACCAGGAGATAGGAATTTTCTTGTAACATTATGTTAATTATCAGCAAGATGACTGGACAGAATGGATAGTAGCAGCATAATTTCATTACAACGACAAGAAACATGCGGCAACTGGTCAGATATCATTTGTTCTAAACTTTGGAAGACATCCTTGAAAAGAAAACCTCAAAATATAAACAGAGATTCCTAAATTGGAAGAATTTCTAATAAAACTACAAAGAAGCTAGGAGGAAGCTAAGAAGTCTATGAAGGCAGTACAAGAAACAATGAAGAAGCAGTTTGACAAGAAACAAAGGTGTTATGAGACACTTTGGATATGAACAATTTTTATTGTCTTTTTCTTTTATTTTCTGACTTTATAGGGATTTTGTTTTCTTTTTCTTTTTCTTTTCTTTTGGATGATGAAGAGACACATGACATCGAAGTCACATGACATGTCACATGATGTGACATCATAGGTCTAGAACATGGTAGAAGGAACTAGAAGATGACGTCAGGGCACATAAAGTACACATAGTAGCCTTGAGTAAGACATGAGGCAGACATGAGGGTGAAGCATGGACATAAGGGCAGGGTTAAATATTAGTAGCACGGACCATAAACCTTTTGTATAAATAGGACTCTAATTAAGAAGAGGCTCCTTGTCGAGTTCTCTTGTGAACTTCCCACATTATATCCCAACTCTGAGATTTACTCGTTAGTAAGATCATTGGACATTGTGTCTAGTGGTTGCCACAACAAAAGGAATTCTCAAGGATTAAAGGTTGGAGACAACATGTGATTGGAAAGCAAAAATATTCATTCAAACAGACTCTCAAAGAAGCTGGACTAGAAAAAATATAGACTCTTTAGAATCTCAAAGAACATTGGTCTAGGAACATTTCAGCTTGAACTTCCAGAAGGATGGATGATTCATAACATGTTCAATGAAGACCTGCTGACAAGGTGTAAGAAACCACATTTCAAAGGATAACACATAGAACTGGCACCTCTACCTACAATTATTAATGAGGAAGAAGAATACAAAGTTAAAGAAGTCAGAAAGCATAGAAAACAAGGATAGAGAACACAATACCTGGTGCATTGGAATGGTTATGGAGACAAACATGACCAATGAATTACAAAATCAGAGTTGCCTCATACAAAAGAAGCAATTGAAAATTATTGAACAAAGATTTCAAGTTGAAACCTATAAAGAGGGGAGGTAAAATTCCACTTTTGACAATTTTCAACAACACTCAAATCTTAACAAACAATGTCTTTGTAAATTACCAACAACTACATGACTGCACCTACTGTCAAGTTTACAAATGGTGGACTTAGTTTTTCTCTATTTTAATTTTCATTTTCATTTTCATTTTCTTATTTTTCTATTTTTAGAACATAGGGTTAGGGTTAGGTCACAAGATGCGGAGAACAAAGTAGAAGAATCTAGAACAAATGATGTCATACAACATGGACACCACATGTTGACCTCATGTCCTATACATGGTCATTTAGGGTAGGGTGCACAGTAGTGAGCATGGACCATCAGTAGTAGTATATAAGATAGATTAGTTTGTAAGGAGATCTCTATCGAGTTCTCTTGTGTTACTCATATACAAGAGTTGTTCTTTTGTTCAACCCTAAGGACCTGAGTTCATAACACCCACCTTCCCAAATCCCTACATCACTAGAAAATTAAACAACATGGACGAAGCTCAAGCATTCAAGAATGAATGGGTAGATTGGACAAGAATTTACCACAAGACATTGAAGGAATTAGAGACAATGATTGATGTACAAAAGCAAGTAAGGGATATGATGAAGATAGCAGAAGAGGCAAATACAATGATTACAGAGATAAAAGGAACCATTTTGAAAGCAAGCATCAATAACCAAACCATAAACACTACGAATATTCTAGGAATATTGATAGACTTACAGTATTTGATTCAAAACAATATGGAAGATCGAGCATACAAGGCTCAAAGGATGTTGGCTGATGAATTGGATGTATATAGAGGACAAGAAAACAAGTATGTAGATAATAACATTTAAGAAATACAAGAACTATATAAGGATGAGGAACAGAAAAGAGAATTGAACAATGGAGGAGTGGTGGAAGATGAAGAAGTTATTTTAATCAAGCCATACAAGGTATCTGGATCCACATCATCATTAACAAAATTGAGCTTCATAGACAATGAAGTGGATAATCTTATGAAGTACATATAAAGATATGAAACAATGAACTTTATTTTATTTTCCTTTTTCATTTTTCATTTTCTCTTTCTTTGAATTATTTTACATTTTTCTATTTTTAGAACTCTGGGGTTAGGGTTAGAAGTGATTGGTTACACCATTGCATTAAATGGTATGGTCACAACATTGATCACAGAATATGAGAGAAAGAAGTAGAAGGTTCCAGAACAAAGTGACATCATACAACATAGACACCACATGTTGGCCTCATGCTTAACACATGGTCGTTTAGAGTAGGATGCACAGTACCTAGCACAGACCATCTGTAGAAGTATATAAGATAGATTATCTTGTAAAGGGCTCTCTATCGAGTTCTCTTGTGTTTCTCTAATACAAGAGTCATTCTTCTACCTAAACTTTAAAGGTTTAAGTTCATAACAGTACATGAAGTTCATCTGATTCTCTATGCAAATGAGACTATTCTGACCATCCCCACATTATCAATCACTTCAATCCAGAGGAGAACAAGATCCTGATTTTTGGAAAGAAGTAGCGACAGCATTAGTGGATAACAAATATAACACTAAAACATCAAGGAATGGTTTTTCTATAACCATGTTTCAAGGAGAACCACCACATGAACCATACTTTATAGCTATCGACAATTGAGGTCAAGTAATAATTGAACCTAACAAGAAAATGGTAGCAACATATGTGGTAGGAGAACTTGAGGTATTAGTATGATTTATAAGGACATGAATGCTGAAAACAGGATATTGTTATGATTGATACCTCATGGATGCAACATGGACTGGGGTCAAGGGTAATAATGACATGATCAGCTGCACTGCAATAAGTTTCAGTCAGTACCTCATGTAGTAAGTGCCATATCCTTGTTTCATCCTCATGTATATATAACTTGTTTACCTCATGTACTACAGATTATATTCCTCTTACTTCCTCTCAAGTCTTTGCCTAAGTGTAACCTGAGCTCCAAGCTAAGGTTGTAACATATTTCTTATCTCTAAAGTGTTAAGACTTAAGCTTAGGTATAAGAGCAAAAGAACAACCTTGGATTGAGTAATCACAAGAAAACTCAATAGAGTTCCTAAGTATAATGTATCCTACTTATATACACTAGACTAATAGTCTGTACTACATAAAATTTAGCCTACTCTAAAGGCCATATATATTACATGTTGTTGACATATAGTATAATATCATTATTCTAGAATCTTCTATATTCTTCTGTGACATCATTTCATGTGACATGTCATGTGACAGTTATGTGTGTTATCACATTAAACCCTAATTTTGAGTTAAAAGTAAAGTAAAGTAAAATAAAATAAAATAAAAAGGAAAAATGAAAATAAAATAGAGTCCATTGTTTACAACTCTGATATAAAGATCTATTCTTTCCAAGATCTTGTTTGATTAATGGCTACCATACCACCCCTTAAGCTGGTGTTTACTTAAGAAGATTTGAAACATTATCTAAGAGTGTAAGATCTTGTTAATGCCTTTAAAGAGGTCTTATATGCTTAATATCTATAATATAATATCTATCTAGAACTTTTTATTATCTTTTATATTATGTGACTGTGGTCATGTGCCTTATTATATATTTTAGAAACATATTTCACAGGTCTTAAGCATATATTAAATAATTGAATTTAAAAAATAAAAGAAAAAAATAGAAAGTGTTCTATAACAACTATTATAAGAATACTAGTTCTTGTTAGAGAACCTAGTCTTTTTGTGTGCCTTCAAATACCAAGTTCTACTACAAAGCTCATATATAAGGGGATCTATTAGGGCAACTGAGTAAAATCTATGAAGCATATGGAGCTTATGATCTTTCAGAGGAATATAATCTATAAGAGAAACAGAATAGAGCATATCTTTAGAAGAAACCTGTTAGAACAACTGGGCAAAGACTATGATGATTCAGCAGAGATTATGACTTTGAAAAAATTCCAAGTGCTATTGTCTAATGGTACTATATATATACCTAGGAGTCTATACCAATCAAGTAGGACATGAGATGGAATATTTGGTAACCTAACTACAGAATAATGAAACTGTATAGTCAGAAACCTCAGTAGAATGTTACTGAATAGTAAAGGCTTATAAATCTAGTAGAATAGTACTAAGGTAAGTAGGAAATGATAGCAACCAGGTGGCTAGAATGTCAGATTTAAAGACAGTGAACTTGTTTCTTTTTCATTTCTCTCCTAATATTTAAGTCTTTCTTATTTTTTTATTTCAATTCTTCTCTATACATCTCTATTCTTTTCTTATTTTGGACTTAGTAAAAGAGAACAATGTGATGTTACATGTGACTGTCACAACATCATATGACATATTAGAAAGGTGATGTCATATATCACATGAGATGATAATTTCTATCTACATGATTTATAATATTTAGGATAGATTAGATATAAAGTGTATACAAACCATGTATTAGAGGTATATAAAGTAAATACACCTATACTAGGAACTTTACTGAGTTCTCTTGTGTTAACTAATACAAGGTTTCTCTTTCACTCAAACACTTGAGTTTAAGTCATAACACAGGAATTCTGATAAAAATATCTGAAAGATTACCTAGAAGGGTAAGGAGCATGAAACAACAGTGATAGAAGTGATAGATATAGATGGGACACAGAGCAGTAGTACCACAGGCTTGTAGTAGGGTTCTTAATGGTTGTTAAATACTATAGACTTTCTATAGGGTTTAGATTGGATAATAAACACTGTAAGTATTTTGTAGAGTTCTGAACTGGTTGTGAAAGAAGGATTGGGTCTCCTTACATCTACCTCTTCTTCCAAATTGCTGTGGCTCAAATTAAATAGTACTGGTTTAAAATCAATAATATGAAACTCACTTGCTTAAATGAACCATAGAGCTTAGAGATTGAGATAGTGAAACTATGCTACTTAATCTGGTGCAGACATATCTAACATATTTTCCCAAGAGTTGACTTCTAAGCCAAAGTCTTTTTAATTGATCAGATATTAATACTTTTGATAGTACTAGCAGCTATACAAAATCTTTTGAACCTTCCATTCTTTCTCTCTATTGATGATAACAGAGTTTAGTAGAAAATGAGGATATTTACTAGATAAAGGATATTTAGAAGCAGTGGTCAGTTTGATAACATTGAACATAGAGTACAACCTCTACAGTATTAGTAGAAGCTTAAGACAATACAATATAAGCCCTACTCTTTTCTCTACTGCATAAGGACCAAGGTAGTAGTAAGAGAACTTGGCAGAGAAGCAAGTAGTGTGAATATCCATAACATTAAGGAATATCTCATCACTAGGTGTTGTAGCAACCACTCGCCGGAATGGCACTTGTGATATGCTGACTTCAACAAAGCTCTCAGTGGGCTATCTAGTAGTGGGGATTTACAAGAGAACTCGACAAGGAGCCCTCGCTGTATTGCTCCTCTATTTATATAAATACAATCTGGTCTGTGCTACAACAATGTGTCTATCTCATATCCTATTACTCATCCACCATGTGTTTTCCTGAAGGCCACCATGCTTCCTACATGTGCCCTGATGTCGTACTCTTAATCTCTACTGTACATGTGCACACCATGTGTACACCATGAGGAACCCTTGTCCCTTGACGTCATCCCTAACCCTAACTCTAATCTAGACTCCTCTTGATCCTTCTAGACCGTTAGTCCTTCTAAACCGTTCTAAACTTTGTCATATGACTTCCAGGTCACATGTTTCTTCCTCCGTTGTAGACTAATAATTATTTACTTATCTATGTCTGGCTAACCCTAACCCTAGCCAAAGTCTGTCCACACTCTCATCTTATAACACTAGGTTTAAAGACAGGTATGGGAGTTTATTGCTAATTATAGTATCTTATTATATTATCTTGCATCTTTGAGATTGTAGACCTTACTTTCTCCAGCATAGTCTTTATATAATTTATGAATCTTGTGAAACTCTCTATTGGTGTAGCTTAAAGTCCATTTTTGGGAGATAGCCTATATTAAGCAGAAATAGAGGTTATTATATAGATAAATGTATATAGTTGTTGTGCTGGAACTTCACACTAGAGATAGGAGATTATGTCAGCTACTTGGCCTCTTATTTACAAATAGTCAGAAACATTAGTTGAGTTTTTGATTAATCTACTATATCTATCTATTCAATTGAGAGTTCTATGTGGTTAAGAATACAACTTCAATCCCAAACATAAAACATAGTTTCCTAGTGAAAAGAGCAACAAACTAAGGTTTATGATTAGAAAAAATGTGAGAAGGCATGTGACTGGGAAGTTACATGACATTACATCATAGAGCCTAGAAGTGGTTTAGAGCAGTCTGGAAGGATCAGGAAGAGTCTAGAGATAGAGTGATATCAAGGAACATGTTAACAGCATGGATTTCTCATGGTGTACACATGGTGCACACATGGACAACAGAGATGAAGAGTAGGGTCTAAGGTATGACATCAGGGCACATATATATGGCATGCTGGCCTTGAGATAGACGCAAGGTGAATGAGTAATAGGACATGAGGTAGATTACTAATGAACATGAGGACAGGGCATGAACATTAGGGTAGAATGCACAGTCATAGCATGGACCATGGATAGTTTATATAAATAGTCAGTAGAATACTGTTGTGGTTTCCTGTCGAGTTCTCTTGTGAATTACACAACTCGTGTTTCCTACTAGATATCTGCCCTTGAGATTTATTGCTTGTGCTGCTATTGGACACTAGTCTAGTGGTTGCCACAACATCCTATGTGGTGACAGTAGTGTGTGTTAGAATAAAATGGACAGTCTTAGACACCAAATCTACTACTGTCATCACTGCATCAAACCCCATAAATTCCAAGAGTTCCACTATAAAGTTTACACTAATGGTTTCTCATTACACATTTAGTATTATAGTAGATGTAGTTCTCCCAGTGATAGATATTGGATGGGCTTGGTATATTACATATACTGATATACTAGCTGATATATCTCAACTGTAGCCACCAATAGTTTCATGACAACAGATCTAAACATTTCTATCTACTAGTATAGCCAGCTATCAATAAGAGCAGAATATCATGGTATGCTTGGACTCCAACATTTTATTTTGATTTTATTTTATTTTTATCTATTTTCCTTGATTTTATTTTTTTGTTTCTTTTATTTCTTGGACAATGAAGAGGCATATGACAGTTGTCACATAATGGATCACATGACATGATGTTATAGGCATAGAATCTGGAAGAAGGTGCTAGAAGAATGATATTAAGATACATACCAATGGCATGTTTACCTCATGAATGATATAAAGACTTTAGAGTAGGATATTTATCACTAGTATGGACTATCTATGTATCATATAAATAGTGTAGGAATACAGCAGGGACTCCTTTTCAAGTTCTCTTGTGATTACTATGAGATACTTCACTCTTGAGTTTGCTTAAGTAGTCTATTAGTCATTTTGACTAGTAATTGCTATAACAGTAGTTATGTTCTACTGAAGAGAGTGATTTGCTGAAATATTCAACTGAATGCTATTTACCATTGTTCACAGACATCTGAGAGAAAACTGCTCCTATAGCAAAATCTAAGCTACTAGTCTCAATATGAAATAGGGTCAAAGTATTGGAGAAGGCTAAAACAAGAGCAGAGGTGATAGCTGGCTTGGTTACTCCAAGTAATGTCAAAAAAAAATTATGCTATGTTCAAAAAGCCACAAATGGACCTTTGATAGAAATTAGCAAATTCAAGGAATATCTTCATGTTTGTTCTGCTCTACAGAATCAGCTAGCTATATATCCCAGCTATCTCCATAGGGTTTATTTCTGCTTGATCCTCTGAGATGACTAGTCCTAGATACTCTATTCTCTGTCTATCAAACTTACACTTTTCAGAATGTGGATACAACTTGTGCTCAGCTAAGATCTGGAGAACTCTGTATACTGTCTTGTGATGGTCCTCCAATATCTGGGTGAATATGAGAATGTTATCCAAGTACATGATTATAATCTCTTTCCTATAAGGCCTCTAAAAATGTTGTTCATCATGGTCTGAAACATAGTGAGGCTGTTAGTCACGCCAAAGAACATTACTAAGGGTTTAAAGAGTCTGCAATTAGTGTAAAATGCTTGGCTTCACAGAGTTATGAGACAAGTTCAGAGATAAGGGAAAGTGGGTACTTGTTCTTAATTGTCATGAAATTAAGAATCTTATAATCTTGTACTAACTAGAGCAAGTGTCAGGTGTAGTTTACTCTAGAAGGTGAAAATCTGCAGGATTGGCTCAGAGTTTGTAACAAGTATAAAAGCACAGTGTTACAGACTTTCCTGAACTGTCACATACTATCTGACCATATCTGACATCCACACCTATTCACCCTCTTCTAGTATAGATTATGTTCTATTCTAATTATCCATCAACCCAAGGACCAAACCCTTTCCATTTCTTATTAATAGAGTTCCAAATAACAACTTCTGCAGTGTCTGACAACCTAAAATATGTATAGTAGTATTATTATTAGAAAATATTTCCTGTATTTAAGAACAATAGTCACTATATATAGTTTTTTAGTCTGATAATTAACCTAAAATTATACTACACTTGTTCTAAGTTTACCTGAATCCACTCTTCTAAAATATAATCACACAATGAGGTTAAGCTAGACATAATGTCTTTCTATTGAAGCCAAGGTCATTTTATCTACATAATTCTACTTCTGAGTCTCTTTCACTGTTAGAGTCAAAGACAGTAGACTTTGTTTTTCTTTTTTATTCTCTTTTTTTATTTTTTTATTTTGGACTTAGGGTTAGAGTATAACATAACATTACAAACTGTCACTAGGATATCACTTCTTTCTCTCATACAACCATCTTGTATGATAGTGCCTATAAGAGAACTAGTGAATATACAAATTTTTACTTCAGCTCTCAACTCAAAACCTTTTCAAATGGCCAGAATACAAGCCAATATGGCAATGGACATCAATAATGACTTTATCAGAGGAAGGATAAACTCTCCCAGCAAAGTGAGCTCAAGAAGTATATTGGTCACTTCAAATGCTTCCTCTATTCTATACTATGAGAGGATAAAAACTAACAATGACCTTCCTGATGAGGAGGTAAGAAATCCAATTAACAGCTGGAAGCTGTCATATAAGGATGAAGACAAAGCAAGTAATTCTGTCAGAAAGATGACTGACAAAGATTCTACTAAGAGCCAGCAATGTGTTCAAAATAAGACTCCAGCCATAAAGAACATACCTACAACATGAGGAAGTGGTACACCACCAAACAATACTAATACAAGTCAGTCAGAAGACACTATTAATATCTAAATTCCATATGATCCCAATCAACCCATGAAACCAGAGTGTTGGGATAGAATATTCCAGCCTGTTTCTCTTCATAGTTCTTTAGAGCACCTCCCATCTAATGTGAAGAATATCAAGGACTTGATGATTTGTATCACCAAATATGTTGAAAATAAGAAAATTGACATCAACTAATCTAATGAAGTTCCCAAACTTAGGGGTATAGGTGAAGCCATATGGAAACTTATTTCTGCCATCTATATTTCAGGATGAAATTCGCTTTTTGCTAACAAGAATAACAATTCTTTTAGATAGAAAGTATCTTTCAAATGTACCCTGAATGTTAATCCAATAAAAAACAGGAAGAAAGAGAAAAAGAACACAGACAAACTTGCAAGTATTTAAAGGTTGCCTCTACCTATCCTGGCTAAATCACCTAAAGAGGTCAAAGAAATCTCTTTCAAGATGATCAGTTTAACAAATGGAAACAAAAACAATAGTAAATCATATGCCCAAGTGTCACATTTATAGAACAATACAAGAGATGTCCTCAAAATCAAGAAGACCTTTCCAAACCTTTAAGCAAAGAAGATTGAAAACATACAAAAAATCATCAAAGGCAATGGTAAGTCTAAACCAAAACTTATCATGACTATGAAAGGCCCATCTAGAAAATAAGTCATTGTCTCCATGAACAATGACAACAAGACGAGTTTTATGGAAGATAGTAGCAATCATATTACTAACTTAAATAGAACCTTAAAAAAAATCAAGTCAGATATCATGGTTGACTTTATTCGTCAAGAGCAATCAGGGATTACTATTGTCACAAACAAAGTCATCTCACTTCTAGATCTCCAAACCATTGAGAAGTATGTTAAGAATGCTAACCACATTGAAGCTAATGAGATTGAAGTTCTGTGGTTATCCCAATCCAAATCTGATCTCAAAATCATAAATATTCCATACCTAGGGGAAAACACTAATATTCCCATTACT
>Ga0157363_1002346_pt1 | contig 16647 bp, 11 predicted proteins | sample AttsexASBM1_FD_111477 | JGI IMG/M metagenome (GOLD analysis project Ga0157363, IMG submission 111477) | Fungus gardens microbial communities from leaf cutter ant in Ribeirão Preto, State of São Paulo, Brazil - Atta sexdens ASBM1 | ecosystem: Host-associated > Fungi > Mycelium > Unclassified ... | reverse complement strand
CACACACACACACACACACACACACACACACACACACACACACACACACACACACACACACACACACACACACAAATATAGAGTGTCCCATAGTTATATATATAGAAATAAACAAAAAGTCTTAAGTGACTTCTCTCTTCAAAAAAACTTATTAAAAACAATAAATTTGTTTACAAAACTAAAAAATAAATATTGAAGAAATGCAAATTATGAGTATGCGATAAAAGTCAAGAAGAAGAAATTTTAAAATATAAAAGAGAAATTTTAAAATATAAAATATAAAAGACTTCTAAAAAGTCACTTGATATAAAAGAAATAATGAGTTGCCGAATGTGCAATAGAATAGTTAAAGAGAAGAATTGAAGAAATAGGGGATACTCTAATACATTACACATACATTCGAAGAGTACAAATTCCACAAATCCCTCATTGGGTGTTCTCGGGGCTGTTATCATCTTTTTATGTGACGCGTTTTTCTTTTCACGATCTTGGACTATTCCTAGATTATAGATCATTCGTGAATGATCTATGAAGTGAACAATTAGATTGTGAATTGAAACCGATACAATTTCGCTGAGTTCGCATTTTGATCTAAAATATTATATGTAATTCTGTGAAATATGAAATTGTATGGTGCATTTTCTTAATTTTCGCAAGATGTTTTTGAAAATAATTTTTCTTATCTTTTTTATGTTAAAAAATGCTACTTAAGATATGATAAAAAAATGTAAATTGTTGGAAAATGTTATACTATTTCAATCTAAATATAACATGTACAAATATTATAAGAGATTGAACGTAACGAAATTATATCGGTTTCAATTTCTAATTCAAAACTGTATCGAAAATCAGAAACGTTCTTGACTTAAAGGACAAAAACGAATAGGTCCTTTTGTAAAATTGGCATTGAGCGATAGTTTAATGAATAGACTGATTACCAAATATTAACGGATGATCTCTGAAGACCGACGCTAATTTGTAAGTTGAAGATAAACGTTTTTGAAGAGTATATGTATTGTGGAAAATGATCCGTTGCAAGATATGTGCTGTTAGTTAACCCTTTAACTTTTACTCCTACATAAAATACGCAAAATAGCTGGAAAATATATTGTTGAAAGGGCAATTTATAGAAAGTTTAAATGGAATGTCTCTTATTTATCTCATTACTTATTAATAAATTTCTTTATCAAACTAATAATAGGAAACTTCATTGTTTCAATTTTTAGTAACTGTTTTTAGAATGGAGATAATCGATATTGACAAAACCAAAATTTTTACAATACTAATAAAAAGAAGAAAAAATTTTTCAAATGATAGACGTTTTTTATCAAATATGATAAAATCATGATTCGTGTAAGATACCTACTTTGTGATTTTGTGAAAAAATATAAAAATCGATATCAGATTCTTTGTATGTACAGAAAACGCATATATTCTTTATTTTTTTTATTTTATTTGTATTATTTTCTTCTTTAGTCATTTTTTGATTTATTATTTTTTATATGTTTCTGTACGTTTCTTTTTCATTTTATTTAGTTTACTATGAATTTATTGCCGTCATATTATTGACACAGTATTATATTATTAATATAACATAATAAAAATTGATCGACTAAAATTTCAGTGATATTTAGTATTAAACACTGAAATCTTCGATAAGATAGTTGAAATCTGGAAACTTTATTAATGTAAAATTAAAGAAATATGAAAATTATTTAGAAAATTAAGAGATTCTTTTATTAGATGTTAAAAAAATTCTTAAATACTGTAAAAATGATTTAATTTTTTCCGTTTATTTCTTTATTCTTTATTCTATACAGTATTATATAATAAATAAATAGATGTTAAAACATATAAAAATATATAAAACATATAAAAGTTATATAAAATTCAAATATCTTAGAATTAAAGATTAAAAATCGATATTTAATTGGATATTATGGAATTCTGGGATCTAAAAAAAAATTGAATGTTTCTATTGAAAATTTCAAATATTATATAGGTACATTTTTGACATCGTAAATTTATTTAAATAATTTTAATTCTAATCTTTAATTCTATTTATATACAGACTTTTGAAATTTTGAAATTGAGCATAAATATTAGCATTAAATTGATAAACTTCATGAAATATTAACAATTAAAATTGATTTAATTGCATATTATGGAAACATTTAAAATATTAACAAAGATTGCAAACAAAATATTACAAAAGGATTTAATTTGTTTCACTTTTTTAAGCTGAATATAAGTTAAAGGGTTAACTGTTGAGGATAGTAGTTGGATTAATAAACGAAGAACGTAAGAAATACACAAATGCACCTCGAAAAGAAAACGAAACAGCAGCCAATGAGAGAAAGATAGATGTCAAAAAATGAAATTGTAAAAATTTACAAGGTCAAATCCCGCCAGAAAAACGACCAAGCCGAGTGAAATATTTTCAGCGAGGCACACCGCGATTTTTAATATTAAATCGAATATTGATTGTTGTATCAACAATCGCCTATAGCTATATTGCAATCATATTGGTTGTTGCACGAATCTATCGCGGTGGATACATCACAATTATGAATGGCGGGCTTTGATCGCGGTAAATGTGTATGATCCTGCGTCTATCTTTCGGCATAAATTTGCAATTTTAATTTTAATTTTTTTTTAGATTGCAAACATAGCTTTATATCAAAATTGTTTTATATAGTATTTACTTTAATATGATTTGAAACATTTTCTTTAATATTCAATTTTATATTTTATGTTACTAAGTCTAATTCCTAGTTAATAGAAAGATTTATGTATATTAATCTTATTATATTTATCTATGGAATAATTAATTAATATTATTAATTTGAATTTTTTAATTTGCTTAAAAAACAAATAGCGTTGGCTGTTGTCACTGATTACCAATTAATACACAAAAATAACTCGAAATAGAAGTGACACCGTTGATCTTCGTACGCCAGACAACAATAAGTCTTTGATTAAAATGAAAAAAATGCGCGCAGGACAAACGAGGGAACCATTAAGAACCAATAAAAAATAACTGCAAGAAAACAAAAAAGAAAAAGAAATAAACAAATAAGCACAAAAGTAAGCGAGACCTCTGCGTAGAGATCTAAATGAGCAAACTTTACCAATTAATTATACCTACGAAATTTTTTAAAGAATCTTCCATTTTTGCAACATGCACAATCAATATCGGTTTTATTTTAACCCTTTCAATGGCCAATGGAGAAAGAATTTTATTGAAAACAAAGGGATTCAGTAATAATAAATAATCCTTCTTTAAATTTTTGGACATTAAATTATTAATTACTTTATTATTAAAATCATTAAAATAAAATTGAACTATTTTTTTATTATTAATGAAATAATGTTTTATGAATCTTTGCAATATTTAATTTTTTAAAAATACATATTCCATGATTTTCATACTTAATCTGTTTGGATCTGGTTGATTCTGATATTAATTCAGAATTTATATTATAAGAAACAATCATAACTTTATATTAGAACTTATACTACATTATAATTATATGGTCTTTTGGGTTAAAAGTAAAAAGAATCAAATTGCATTTATATGGTTTTGTGAAAAAGCTCGATAAGCAATTATTTAAGTGTTATCCGATGAAAAGAGGAGTACATACATTTATGAGAAACTTTTTTTTATACAAGAGATTATAGAAAAAAAACAAATGAATTGAATCATTAAAAGGAACATATTGGCTTTCTTTGAATTTCTCAAAAATATCTGATTTTACATATAAAATAACTGGAAATAACAAAAAAATCTGTTTTCTAAAATAACAAATTGCAAAGACGATTGGAGTCGTAATAATTAAAGTGAATAGTTATTTTAGAGCGACTTATGAAGAAGTTATTCTAAAAATTGAAACATAAAAATAAATAGATGCAACATTTTTATTCTTAAAGATTGTGAAATTCTTAGAATACATATTGAGTTGATGCGAAGAAGATTAAAATAGATTTGTCATATTAAAAGTAAATAGATATATTAAAAGTAAAAAGAAAATTAAAAAGAAAATTAAAATTACGCAAATTGAAATTAATTTTTAAAATAATTAAATAGAGATTTATATAATATCATATATAATGTTATAATGAATTTTGATACATTTTTTTATAGAAAATGAATTTTTTGTTGCCGTTTTAATAATTATGAAATAATCTAATTTAAAACAAATTTAATTAAAAATAGATCAACTGTTTGCATCAACTCAATAAATATCAATATAATTTTTGAAAAATAAACATTTTTAAAAGATTTTAAAATTAACAAAAAATAATTTCTAATTTTGAGTGAAATCGAATTTTCTTTCGTTTCTTTATTGTTTCACTATACCATTGTTTTATATTAGATGTTTTGACTCATTTGCATAATTTAGCTTCACGTAATTGTTCAGATAATTATTAGTCTTATACTTATTTTTACATCTATTATTTCTAAAGATTTCTAATAGTTCTAATAATTCTATTATTTCTAAAGATTTTATTTCTAAAAAATCTATTATTTCAAACTGTCCTCGTTCTTTCTTTCCGCGCGTAGAATGGATACTCTGTATATATTTTATTAAAAATTACACGGGAGAGATGCATATTAGTCTAATAATAATAATAATAATAATAATAATAATAATAATAATAATAATAATAATAATAATAATAATAATAACAACACTTCCTCAAATTATCAACGCAAGCGGGTATAACATAAATTGTAATCTTGATTAAAAATAAGCAAAAATAGATACGGTAATAGAACATTAAAACACTTGAAAATCAATTCATATATAATCAGAAAAATTAAGAGTTCAGTTTTGATAAAATTCATTCTTTTCTTAAATCATTTATTTATTATTAGAATATGCAAATATTTGCATATTGTAATTGTTTGCTAATATCTATAATCTCATTTATTGAACTTATTTTTAAATAAAACATATATTTAAGTATATAAAAGGTCTTTTTTGTATTATGAATATGAAAGGAAAAAGATGTAAAAGAGAGAAAGGAAAGAAGGGAAATAGAAGGGAAATAGAAAGGGAAAAAGAAAGAAAAGTGAATGAGTTTGTGAAGGAGAATACACGCGCACACACACGCACACGCACACGCACGCGCACACACACGCGCACACACACACACACACACACACACACACACACACACACACAGAGAGAGAGAGAGAGAGAGAGAGGGAGAGAGAGAGAGAGTTTAAAAAAAGCTCATTTATTCTTTCTTCCATTCTATCTTTCTTTTCGATTGAAAAAAATCACCAATATACTAAAAATAAAGGGAAAAAAGAAATTGAAAGAATGACAAGCGGAAGAGAGATAGAGGAAAAAAATTGGGTGCATGGAAAGATCTGAACAATAGAAAAAAGATTACCACGCAATAAAACTTGGTATGATATTGAAGTTGACAAAACGAACGACGAAAATGCATTTAATTTAAGCCTATGTTAAAATATTACATATTTATATGAATAAAAAATTATATATTATTGATACAATACTTTCGAATATTAAATTTATATTAATTATTAAAAATTTGATTGTCATTAATTGATAGATAGGTTAAAATTAATTGCATAATTCAATGATTGCGTTGGTAAGAAAGAATTTAAATTTACGGAAATTATTACTCGTGAAAATTATGGATACATATGATACAAAAAATTGACAGATGAAAAGTAATTCGACTGACAATAATAACGTTTATTTATATTAATTAATATTAAAATGTATTATCAAAACTTATTATTATCCGTAAAAATTAAAAATTGTAATGGAAAGAGTAACTTACAGATAAAGTAATTCAACCGATTTAATCGACAATAACAATGTTTAATTATATTAATTAATATTAAAATTTATTATATCAAAACTTCAATAGACATTATTTTGTGATATCAAAAATGTCTACTAATCAACATTAATTAATATCAACCTCTATTTTGTTATTAACAAAATAAATAAAAATTGTGTGTATACATATGATTAATAGTCAATTCCGATATTGTAATATATTGTTTAATGATCAATTTTAATATTAATTAATATTATAACCGATTATTGATCGTCAATCAATATAGTACTATTTACTTATTAACATCAATCAATATCACTCAATAGTGGAACACTCGCGATTATATGTTGCCTGCTATTTCTGATAATTGTTAGATCTTTCCGGAGAAGTTTCATATGAGTTTTCTTTTATAAAGTTAACATCAAGGAAGTCTTTCGGCGCTGGATAAAATTTACAAAAGGAGTCCCTTAAGTAACGCTTGCTTGAGATTGAGGAAAAACAGAGGAGAGAGACCGAGAATAAAAATACAAATAATAATGAAACAAAAAAATGGGTGTTATTTTTAGATGTCTGTTAGATTATCAGAAATCAGAAAACCTAAAGGATTAAAAAAAGCTTAAGCAGAAAAAGGAATAAAAAAAGAAACCTACTATTAATACTACTACTATTATTACTACTACTATAACTATTACTACTATTGCTGCTATTACTACAACTACTACTACTATACTACTATTACAGTACTCGTAATAAGGATTTAAAGGACGTAGATAAAACTTAGTTGATGAGATTTTTAGCGGGATGCGAATTAGATTTAAATTTAATTTTTGATTAATCGAGTAAGATTTAACTCGACGATTTAATTAGGATTTAATCCCGATTAACATATTCTCGAGTTGAATATGAATTTAATTCTGATAACATACGAATTAAATTCGAATTTGATCTCGATTAATATCTCGAATTAAATTCCGGTTTTACTTCGGGATTATAAGAATTATATTTAAATTTAATTTTGATAAGATATCCTTTTGAGTGTCACTTGGGGACACCTTTTTCATCGTTCGACGTTTTGTCGCTTTATTTGTTTAGATGATTAAAGAAAAACGGAGGATACACACTAAAGAAACGAGTGTGACGACAGATCTTTTTTTATAAATCCTGTAAGACCGAAATTGGCTAATCGTATTTCGAAGATCGTCCTCCTTTAAGGTGTTCTCCTGTTTTTGGATCTTTCAAAGAAAAAGTTATCAATAGTAAAAACTCTGGAAGGTTTCATTATTTCTTAGCATCTTTAAAGTTTCGTATCCGAAGAGTTTATTTTCAGTCACTTACAATGATTGAATGAAGCTATTGATGTCTCAATTTTTCCGAACGATGATTATATAATTGAGTGTTGATATATGTAATATCCTGTACATCTAAAAGCGATCGTTAAAGAGGGACTAAAAAATTACATATATGTTAGAAAGAATTAAAAAAAGCTACCGGTGTATCAACAATTGGGCGCAATAGTTGTGCTCCGTATGTTGAAGCGATGTCTTTATAACAGAATGACGAATACAAAGTTAGAAACTACTTAAAAGAGAGTGAGGTGTGAAGACAGGAAAATAAAGCAAGAAAAAGCGAGAGGAAGGACGAGAGAATGGGATGAGGAATGCGAATTTTGCGTGGCAAGACTCCTTCAGATGAAAAGTGCGGTCCTTTTCTCGGTCGTTGTTGAGCCACGCGAGTCTTACGCGAGAAGATGAGGGTTCTCATCCAATCTCTCATCCTCTTTATGTATTACAATATACAATATAAAATAACGGGAGGATGATCTTCGAGCAAAGGGGCGATAAAGAGAGAAAGTAGAGAAGAAGGATAATAGTAAGAGAATGATAATAATAATGGAGGGTGATAAATGAAAAGAAGTGATAATAATGGCGAATGTTTCCTCGCCAATGCGAGAAAATCGATGTTGCAAGTCTCGTCAATTTTTGCGTAGCAACTTCTGATTTTCGAGATTCAGAGGGATTTTAGACTTTGATAATAGGAAGATCCAAGGATTTCCAGCGAAGAGGAAAATATTTAAAGAACGAAGATATAGGAGAGCTTTATCATCTTTGTATACAAACTAATGACCTACTTCCTCACAAAGTTTGAATTTCCAGGATCCAGGATTCTTTTTTAAATAGGATTAAGAAATTCTATGATCTTACAATGAAAACTAAAGATTCTTGGATCTAATTCATGTCTCGGCAATTCATGACACGGCTTGAGAAACTTGACGATCCAAATAACCTGGAAAAAAAGGTTTTAATTTCTTTTTGGAATCTTCAAGAATCCAAAAGCCTAAATATAGAATAGAAAGATAAGAGAATTTGTCGGGGATCTAGAGAAATTGTGATCCATAGATTAGCCTATAAAGAAATTCTCAAAGCTTCAAGATAATTTCTCAAGGATCCGAAATATGGATTCTGAGTAGAAAGAATATTGTAATACTCCAAGGAGTAGTCCGAAAGAATTAAGAATATAGAAGCCATGGATTTAGAGTACAAACAGATGGAGATATCTCAGGACTCGGAGATCCAAGGCCTTCCAGTTATACGCAAAAATCGGCGAGCATATTGTTAATATACACGATCCAAAACAGAGAAGTAAATAAATCGACGACGAAATTACTTTAATAAGCAAACTAGCAACAAAGCAAAAGTTAAAAAAGTAACTAAAAAAAGAGACGAATTGTAATAAGTAGAATGAAGTGAAATAACTGAAGTAACTGTGGTTTGGGCTAATTATATACTCGTCGGTTATTTTCCTTAGCTCGGATTAATGACAATTTAACAGTGTCATGTCGTCCAGTGATACTTGTCGAGTGCTTGTTTAAAAATCTAACGTTTGCGTCTCAAAATGTCCATCAGTTGTTCGAAGTAAGATAAAGTGGGATGATTGTGTAATCGACGTCGAGAATAATTAAAATATTTTTTATTTTTTGTATATATTTTTTGACAAAAAGATCACTCAAGCGGAGGATTTGTCTATTTCTTTCAAATCATAAAAAAATTATGAGATAACAATTATGAGATAACAAAGTGAAGATAATAAATTAAAGGATACTTAAATATTAAGAAGGTCAATCGCATATTTTAAATCAGTAGATACACATCTATCTTTCTAGCTTACCGTAAACTTTAATCAAATTCAAGTAGTTTAATTTAATTTAATTTAATTTTTTTTAAGTCTTACTATAAAAAAAGAAAATTCTGAATATTCGAGAAAGATACACAGCCCATTTCATCTTACACGAATCGTGAATAATCAGAATCGATTGAAAGAATGAATGAGAGAATGAAAGTGAGAGAGGCGTAGAGATACAAAGAGAGAGATTGAAAGAAACAGATGATATAACGTTATAAAGTACTATTTAAACGAATGAATGTGTGAATGTATATGAGATATATTTAAGACCCGCGAAAAAGAAAGAGAAAGGCATTTCGCATTTTATGAAAACATTGGAGGAGACGAAGTAAAACGAAGTAAAATCAAGTGCAACACAATGGTCGCAATAAATGAAGTTAAAAATGAGACGAATATTGAGAGCGATGCAAAATGTTTGCATTCTGATCACTAGTTTGACATCATAAAATTCAAACGATAAAAATAAAATGAAACGAGAGAAAAGAGAAGAAGAGAATCCATTAGACGAATGCTTGAACATCTTGCATCGCGATTAAAATCGATTGTGTGAGTTTTGCGCAATGATTCCGAAATGAGAAAGTCCGGTTGGCAATTTAAAGATTGAAGATTGAGATTAGGGAAGCATTTCTGTCAATTCGTCGATACTGTCGCGATATTCGATGATCGATAGTAATTAATGCTTAGGTATGGATGCGTGCGAAGGATTAGATTGAATCTTGCGCGATTTATTACAGTTAAAATACTGATTGGTTGATTGTCGTTAAACAAGATGAGACGACTGTTGAAGAAGAAGAAGAAAAGGAAGGGCAACCATCACTTATTATATATTATTGTACATATTTACCTGTAATTGCTATTCGTATCGCAGAGGTTTCTGTTCTCTCAAGATCATTTTCTCGATAATCCAGCGAAAAAAATGACAAAAAAATGTGAATAAAGTTAGATTTGTGTATTACTGATCCAGTCCTTCTTATCGTATTATAGAATAAGGAAAAAATTGTAATCGATAACAAGAGACTTCGTTAAGAGCAGAAAAGAGTTTATTCGGTTATCACATAAAATGTGATAATGGAAAATGGAAAATTCGAACTTTATAAAATTCTTTTAATATGAACGCATTAATTTAGAATATATCAAACTATTTATTTATAAAATTAGGTATTTATTAAGAGATTTTTTTTTAGAGATATAAAGAAACTTAAAAGTTAGAGAATATTTATTTATAAATTTCCATCGGAAATATTCGAGTGGTATAATTCTTTTGTAAAAGAATGCTTTATTTGCAAAACATTTTCGATTAAGATAATTTTTACGTTTATATTACATTGCATTGTTGAAAGTTCCTTTATTTCCATTTAATTCCATTTTATATAATCATTAATCATATATAATATTATTGACAATCATAGTGTACGTTGTATATAGAAAGATAAATTGCAATAGAATAAAAAAAGTCAATGAAAAATTAAATAAGAATAGAACATACAAATAATTATCACAATTATTGGTAAGATAATCTAAAATTCTAAAATTTAGATTAAATAAACGTGAAAGCTTTATTTTAACGTAATACTTTATTTTACAAAAAAATATGAATAACTTAAACAAACCTCATCAACTGTTTCCGAAACAATTGTTTATGCATGAAGAAGAACGTGAGGTTTAAAATGAGGTTACCATTCAGTCACCAAGATAGGAATGATTTCAAATATCAGGTAAGGTTAATATTAATTCTCTAATTAATATTGTTCAATCGTAAAAATAACTGAAATAATAACATTGAAAAAAAAAAGATGAATATTCTATAGAACAAATTTATTTAACCTCACAAAATGCTATATTTAAGTAACTAAATAACATCTTAAAAAATCTTTAAAAATAATTTTTTTTAAAGAGTTTTTCAATTTTGCTTTATTGTGTGTGTGTGTGTGTGTGTGTGTATATATATATATATATATATATATTTTTTTTTTTTTAAATTTTAGAGTTAGAATTACAATCTTAGATCGTTTTTAATTCACGAGTATTAATAATAGAAATTAATGCCATAAGAGTTGCTAAATGTTTTCTGAATTAATATTTAATTTTAATTTGAAACATAAATTAATTTACGTTAGCTAACAGTGTAAAATCATAATGCGTATATCTAGATACAAAGAAACATTTAAGGTAGGGTTAGGACGTATTAATGACGCCAATCAGATCGTACCGTCTCTACAATCGAGAACTAGAAAACAAATTAAATGTCGTCTGTGTTCCGAAAGAAATCAAAAGGAAGCGTCACAACTTTTCATCCGTAAGTAAAATACATTTCGATCTCCAATAGAAAAGTGAATTTTCTAGGAACTTTAACTAGTAATATTTTTGTCTCTAGAAAGCAAGTTTTCTTGTTGGCTATTGTACGCGGTATGAATTCAGCGTAATGCATTCTTGCTAGCCAGGTGGCGCACCTATGCGAGTGAGAGACGCTCCTATTGGTTGGTGATGTTTGAGATAACATGGCGGCGATCGGCGCGCGATTCGTTCCTAAACGCGGTCAGTAGGTTACGCAATCTCGCGACGTGTGCGTCGTTGTCGTCGTTGTTACTCAGCGTCAGCTTTCCGGGTCGATTTGACGGCGACGGAGGTGCGGTCGGTCGTCAATGCGGCGACGAGTGGCGAACACGCAAAATGGCGCCCACGCGTGTAATTCTGATGTCGTGCGGCAGCTACAATCCACCGACGAATATGCACCTGCGAATGTTCGGTACGTACATATTGATTTGTCTTCATTCGAGTAGTATCACTTTTTAGAGCGGTGAATACTGTCATGTCATGTTCCATTATCATTCATGATGTCACATTACTGCCATGCATGAAATTTGTTTATTATTTTTTGCATGATAATACAGTATTCGTTTCTGTTAATTTCTCTTTATCTGTTATATTTTCTGTTAAAGTTCTTTCCTGCGTTTAATATGTAATTATATTTGGATGTTGATTGAAAATCTATAATTATAGACTATTTAATTATAAACATCTGAATATAATTCAATAAACCTTGAATTCTTAATGAAGAATTCTCCTTCAGGTAACAATTATAATTTATATGAATAATTTTATTTTTCAGAAATTGCTCGAGATCATCTGCATCGAATGGGAACGCATGTTGTTGTTGGTGGAGTGATCTCTCCAGTGCATGATGCATACGCTAAGAAAGAGCTAGCCAGTGCTACGCACAGATGTGCAATGCTGCGATTATCTTTGCAGAATAGTGACTGGATTCGACTGAGTACATGGGAGACAAGGCAGAATTATTGGAGCAAGACTCGCATGTGCTTACAGCATCATCAAAATCTGCTCAATTCCGTGCTGTCCAATTCCAATGACATCAAGCATCATCTGCAGATAGAAGATATAGAGTGGATTCCAGAGAATGTGAAAAACAATTCAACAGATAATACGCCGATACAAATTAAACTATTGTGTGGCGCAGATCTTCTAGAGAGCTTTGGCATTCCTGCACTTTGGCTGGAAGAAGATGTGAGTTGCGAAATACATTGCAAATGGTCATTTTGAATAAGCTTTTTAATAGAATACTTTGTATGTGTGTGAAAACATTATTTTTTTTTATAATGAGATTTTGAATGATTCTTGCCTTTTAAAGTAACTTACAGCTTTGAGATAAACTTTTTTTTTATCTCAACTAGAAATTATAAAGATAACAAAACTATAAAACTTAATAAAATGACAAAGTTAAAGATTATAGAATTGGATATGTATATAAATTCATCGAAATATTGAAGTATTAAGATCTAGATAAGAACGATAAGATCTTTTCATTACTTATTTATGTATTCTTATGACAATTTGTTTATATCGATTTGATTTCTATCACAGATTGATGCAATTGTCGGCGAACATGGTCTTGTAGTCATCACTAGAGAGGGTTCCAACCCCAACAAGTTCATCTATGACTCAGACACCCTCTCTAAGCACATGGTATAAAAAATTAAAAATTCTGTTGAATCTTTTTCTTTTTTTGAGATTATATTTGTTTATAAAGTGCAATATGTGTTTATTATATATTAACATATCGAAACAAATTATTTGTTTGCCTGCATATTCGGCTATGTTTAGAAAATAGCGATTCATAGAGCGTTCAATAAGTGTTGTCTGATTAAAATAAACTTTTAAATTTATGACAAATCTAGCAGAATATATATCATCATTGTATTTTTTGAGCATAGGCAGGCATATTTTTGTAAGGCAGGCATACGAGCATTACATGTAGCAGGATTTTGTTTGTCAAATATTGTTGTCTTGTGTATTGTAAATAGCCGCAGGAATTCGAACATTAATTTAAATAAAAGAACTATATTCAATTAAATTTTATCCAGGAATTTAATTATTGTAGATGATTTCTTTATGAAATTGTCACGAAACATTAATTATTATTCTTACTGATGTAGCCGACCTGTAGAAACAGCTTTGCATGTTTGAATAATTCGATTTTTCTTATTTCTAGAATAATATCTGTATTGTGACCGAATGGATCCCGAATGAAGTTAGCTCGACGAGAATCAGACGAGCTTTAAAACGTGGCGAGAGTGTCAGGTACCTACTGCAAGATTCTGTCATCGATTACATTTACAAGCACGAGATTTACGATACGAGAATACCAGACACAACAATGTGAGTTTCGAATATTTTGTTTAGACGTATTCTTTTATAATGATGATAGTCGAGCTTTTTTCTTTAGTCTGCTAATTTATTAATCCTCTGTTGCTTAAATTTGTGGATGAAAGACGTAAATATGTTTGAATACACAAAATACAAAAATATACTTGAAACGTAAAATAAAAAAATAAAATAAAAGCAGTATTTGAAAGTTATGGAGCAGGAGAGGATTAAGATAAGTGATAAAAGCAATTAAGATTTAAGATAGAGCCATAGATTTAAGCTTGAAATTTGTAAATTTTAAAAAATTGCGGCAATCGCTGCTGGATCAGGCAAACGAAAAATCGAAGAATCAAGTAACGTACAATAAATCACGTATATTCTTTATTTGCTTAACTATGTCGTTATTGTATATTATTTCTCTTTTTTTTACGTCGCTTTCCGATTATCTCACATATAAAAATCTCGCTTTTCCTATGCACTGTACGCGTCACGTGGCAAATATAATCGGAGTGCGACGCAAGGGGAGAACTGGTAAACAATAGGGAAGCAGAAAATAAACATACAGAGGCAGTCACAATGAGAAGAGATAGAGTTATCGCGTAAATTGAATTTGTAATAAAACTTATTGTTGCTTGATTGCCCGAGCAATATACTCGCCCACGATTGCTATTTCATATTGAATTATGATATGCAGGATAATTATTTATTTTTTGACAAACTTTTATGTACTGTAGATTATTATTTTATATACTTTAAATTAACTTAAGAAGAATCAAAGTTAGTTCGATAAGAATATTTATATAATATACAATATTTATATTTTGTTATTAGAAAAAAGTTAATTTCATTTTTATATCATAATCCAATATGTACATCTGCAGTGAGGTAAAACTTTAAGAGAAATAAATTTAAAAAAAATTGTGATTATATATATCATGTGTTTTGTGATATTTTAATAATGACAGACTTGTAGATATCATATAATTATCAATTTTTATACATTTTATATTGAGAAGTAATATACTTTATTTTTATAATGATAGTTTATTTATCAAGATGTAATAAAGAAATATGATTTCGTTATATATAATAATAATAGTCCAATAAAAAAAACTGATCCCATTTTCAAGTTCGCAATAAAAACACAAAGTGTTAGCAAAATATATAATAAAATATAATTAATTATGTTTGTAAAAATATGGAAGAAAATATAGAATTTAATAAGAGAATATTCAAAAGTAAATATAAAATTTAGTAAATATTGAATCAAACTATGCTCAAAAAATTGCGTTATCTAATTCCTATTCATTAATTGATCATTGATGTTAATAATCAATATTAGCAGTTATTTATTAGGTTTTATTTGGATCCAATTACGGATTAATGTTATCTATTATGTATCTATAAAAATGCGGATAGATAATTTTTATCACGTACATATATAGTTCATGAATATTTTATATATATATATATATATATATATATATATATATATATATATATATACAAAAGATGGAATTACTAAAAAAGGAACACATTGCGATCGTTGCTGCATGTAATATTTCATGGAATTGATATGATATATAATAGTTCTTACTCTAATCTTTCTACTTGTCTTCCGTCGAATATAATATTTACAAGGAAACATGCTAAAATATCTTCCTTCAATTTTTACGATCTCTGGACATATATTAAGCTATTAAAGCATATTAGGGGCTTTCCATTTAGTGACATAAGTCGATACAAACATCATTCTATCTTTGTTGATATTCAGAAAGTACAATAACAAAGATAGAACGACAATTGCCTCGACTTGTGTCAAATAAAAAGGACCTATGTTTTTTATTTTTATTTAAATTATAATATATATATATATATATATATATATATATATATATATATATACACATCACATTTTCTATGCCTGGAGATGTTCAAATAATTTTTATTCATGACAAAAGAATTACGTTCTATTTATTGTACTGTTTCACTATTTAACCATTTTTAATAATATTTCAAGATTATCTTCTGTTTAGTATAAGTAGTTTAAGAATATATAAATATACATTTGATATCCAATTTTTATTTGAATTAATATGTAATAAATGTTATAGATTATTGTATTTTATTGTTTTCCTTAATTATTTATTTTTTTAAATAATGTAAAAAGATACTTAATATATATAAAACATATATATACATAATTATTCTTTATAGGCATCCAGGCATTCAAAGCATCAGAAATATATTTAACTCTCAGCAAACATGAAAAGTTTTACATTTATCTTAGTATAAAAATATTATTAATTAATAAAATATAATTAACAAAAATAATTTAAAAAATAAAGCTTTTTTTATATGTAAACTATTTTGATTAAAATTAATGTTTTACAATATTAACAAATGAAACAAGAAATATATTTACAAAATGTTCGCCGAGAGTTCATGTATTATATCATATATTACAATTAAATTAATTTAAGAATAATATGCACTTTAAATAATTTTATTCACTGACAAGGATAATGCAATTATTATGATTATAATTATTGAAAAAATATTTATTATTTTGTTGACAATAAAGATAAGAATTAATGAAAATGTTCAATTAATTTTAGAGTAAGATTTTAATGTTTATAATATCGTCAGTGAATCGAATTCCAAAGACATCTTTGTTATTTTTTTCTTTACTAGTCGCGTGGGATCATAACAACCCCATTTATTCTTATATATTCTATTTATTGTATGAAGGGCGCTAAGTAAAACAAATTTGCAAACATATGAGTGAAACTGGAATTGGAATTAAACAGAGCTCACAATATAACAATTAATTTATTATCAAATTCTTGCATATGAAATATTGGATTTTAAAAGTTCTAAATAATGCTATCAAACTTTTCAGCATAGGTGATGCACGATATCATACCATTTAATTTCAATTTTGAGGCTTCGATTCTGCAATAATCCTAATCAATTCAATTT